>PVMS01060516.1_pt1 | contig 14044 bp, 18 predicted proteins | sample 1853461 | NCBI WGS metagenome assembly PVMS01 (sample SAMN08582032, study PRJNA380276) | Marine sediment metagenome, whole genome shotgun sequencing project. | isolation source: ocean sediment barecode stripped | collected 2017 | reverse complement strand
GCTACTGCTGCTGGCCAGATAAAGACTGGCTCTCTATCGCGCTCCGACCGGGTCGCCAAGTACAACCAGCTGTTGCGTATCGAATCAATGCTGGGGGATGCTGCGAGCTACCCGGGAAAGTCGGCCTTTAAAATTCTCTAGCGCTTAACCAGTGGGCCGATGAAAATTCTGATTGCCGTATTGATCCTGATGCTCATCGGCTTGCAATACAAGCTCTGGTTCGGTGACGGCAGCCTGTCGGAAGTGGTGCAGTTGACGCGGGAACTAGAAATTCAAAGACAGAAATTAAGCGAGCTGGAGGAACGTAACAAGATCCTCGAAGCGCAGGTTCTCGATCTGCAAAATGGACTGGATGCGTTTGAGGAAAAAGCGCGCAACGATCTTGGCATGATCAAGCAGGGGGAAACCTTTATTCAGTTAATTCCGCGGGGTGTAATCGACAATGAGTAGTGTCGCTCCTGTGTGGGCAGTAATCCCGGCCGCCGGCTCCGGGAGCCGTATGCAAAGCGACACTGCAAAGCAGTATCTTCGCTTTCAGGGCAAAACCATCATCGAACATTGCCTCGATCGCCTGTTATCCCATCCCTGGATCGACGGTGCGGTGGTCGTGCTGCGTCAAGATGACCTGCTCTGGGAGGAACTCGGGTATACCTCAGGCAAACCGGTCTTTACCACAAGCGGTGGGCTCGAGCGCCAGCACTCGGTTTATAGCGGTCTTATCGCGCTGCAAAAGAGGATTGGTAACGATGCCATCGCCCTGGTCCATGACGCAGTGCGGCCACTGGTAAGCCACGTCGACCTGAGCGCAGTAATCGACGCCGCACGCTCACATGCCGCCGGAGCAATCCTGGCGTCAATGGTCACGGATACGCTGAAACTACAAACCGACAGTATGGAAATCGCAAGCACGCTGTCCCGGGAAGGGTTATGGCGGGCATTGACGCCACAGGTTTTTCACCTGCAGGTTTTACTCGGTGCACTGAAAAAAGTTATCGATGAAAAGCTGGTGATTACCGACGATGCCCAGGCAATCGAAATGGTGGGCTATGCCCCGGCGCTAGTCGCGGGCAGTGTCGATAATTTCAAAATCACGACCCCCGGGGACCTGGCGCTCGCGCAAATGGTGTGGTTAAACCAGTGTGATCAAAAGGATAATAAATAACACCACTACGGCCATAGGCACGATAAAACCCATCCAGTCGCTGGCGCTGCCCTTGGGTGAATTTTTCACCATCCTCTTGGCTGAAGGCAAGATGAAAAAGAACATTGCAATCAGGAGGATTGCAGATCCAATTTTTAACCAGTCCATAAAACTCCCCTCAAAAAAATAAGCCCCTGATACAGGGGCTTATGATTTTTCAATAACTGCAGTGGTTTTAATCGTCGCCGAAAGCGCCGAGAATATGCAGTAAGCTGGTGAAGATATTCAGAATCGAAAGGAACAGTCCTGCGGTCGCTGCGATGTAATTGGTTTCACCGCCATGGATCAATGCAGAGGTCTGGAACAGAATGAAGCCGCTCATGATCATGATTACCGCAGCGCTGACTGCTAACGCCAAAGCCGGGATTCCCAGGAATATGTTCAGTACCATTGCCCCTATTGCCACCAGCATGCCGACGAAAATAAATCCGCCCATAAAGCTGAAGTCCTTGCGTGTCGACAGGGCGTAACCTGATAGACCGAGGAAAATCGTGCCGGTGCCACCCATTGCGAGCATGACAATGTTGGGATTGACACTCATGTAATAGCTGAGCATTGGACCCAGGCCAAAACCGAGCAGGCCGGTGAATGCGAAGATTACCGGGATGCCTGCAGCCGAATTTTGGGTTCTGGGCAATGCAAACCAGAGTAGGCCGATGCCGATCAGGGTTGCAGCGAAGGCAATACCATGAGAAGCGTTCATCGCAATACTGAGATATGCCAGCACACCACTGAAAATCAGTGTCATGGACAATAGCATATAAGTATTCTTGATCAGCTTGTTGGTCTGCAGAATCGACTCGGTAGAGCGGGTTACAGCAGTATTCATTTGCATTACTTTCTCCGTTTGAAGTAGGTCAGTTTTGACTGATGGGCACCATTCTAAGTTCCTGCCTTGCCGATATCAAGCTATTCCGGTGGTAGGTACTGGCACTATCAATGCTTGTTAAATAAGGTTTGAATCGACTATTTCAAGCCCGAATAAACAATATTTGATGATGACTCCGGGGCGTAAATGTTTATAATACGCCAGCGTTTCGGGACTGTAATACGGTTTCTGAAATATCGCAGTCAATTATCAGGAGAGCTGGCAGAGCGGTCGAATGCGGCGGTCTTGAAAACCGTTGAGGAGCAATCCTCCGGGGGTTCGAATCCCTCGCTCTCCGCCATTATTTAAACCTCTAAGTTATTGATAATTAAGAGGTTTAAATATTAGCATTTTCTAATTATGTCTGATGTTTTCTACTGGCTTTTCTCCAAAAAGACACGATTAAGACACGATTCCCCTTGTGTGTTGATGCTCGACAAAATCATCCTTGATAAATCTAGAATAGATCTTGGCAGTGAACACCCAGTCACGATGCCCAAGTATTCTGGAGATATACATGATCTCCCCGATCGATGTTGCAACACATTTGCTTAAAAACAGCACCCGCTCGGTATTGCCAATCCTGGCAATAGTCTTACTATAGCTGGCCTCATGAGCGGGCCCAGCCCATGAGCGAAGCGAATGCTTTGGCTGCAATGATTGCTTTTGACCTTACCTGCGATTGGCACCATATTAGCCACCGGTAAATGCTAATTTCGATATTGTGTGAGCGTAGCCAGAAAAATAGTTCCCCCAACACCTTAAACTTTACAGATATACCTCAAATAGGGTAAAAAGGGCCAGGTGTGATTCAGAACACATAAAAAAACACCGCTAGCTAATTATTTTTATACGCATCTGATACGACATTACCATGACCATTGACACAACAAGTAGAGGAGTTGAAGAAACCGAGGTTACTGATAGTACCGAGCGCAGGAGACGGAAAACAGATATTGCCCAGCCATTGGATTATGTGGCTAAAGAACTGGTGGGTGAATTCATCGAGAATCAGCAACGGACGGCACGGCCTCAAAATTCCTTCATCAAAAAACTGCTCAGTCCGGACTAGGGGAATATCTGGGTTTTTAATGATTAAAAGCTCGGTTGAACAGCGCTGATAGAAATCCTGTTGCCTGTTTAACACCTGGATAAGGACGGCCTGACGCTAGTTTCAATCTCATGAGACCTGCGTCATCGCACTATATCGATTCGGAAATACTCTGGCAAAGCATAATTATTGCCACCAGCCTGCCGTATTTACCGATTGAGTACTGTAATTCAACACCAAAAGTATATTATATTGATACTCTATTCAATAAAGTTGCAAATAAAAACTTTCGAGAACAATCTCCATTGAGTAATTATTAGTCGCAGGCCGGATCAAACATTTGTCAGGGCCTCGAACAAATGAAGATGGAGGAGATGATATGTTGATTAACAATATTTCATTTAAAAGTTTCAGCTACGTGACGGTTGTGATCCAGAATTCCTTTATCGTCGACGAATTACTCCAGGGAAGCTCTGATCAAGTCATCAACGAATATCTTGTGCTCAGACTTGATCAGAGATTCCCTGGCAACAAAACTTAAGTGGTACTATATTTTAAACCTGCTAGTACTTGAGAGGGGAGTCATGTCACAAACAAGACCGTTAATTGATACGCTAAAGCTGGAACTGAGGAAACAACGCATCACCTATAAACAGGTTTCTACAGCCCTCGAGCTTTCTGAAACCAGCGTTAAACGACTGTTTTCAGAAGAAGCCTTTTCCATAAAACGTCTCGAAAAAGTGTGCGAACTGTTACACCTTGATATCAGCGATCTGGTACACCTGATGGAAAAAAATATAGATCTGACGACCCAACTGAATCATGATCAGGAGGCGGAGCTGGTGTCGGATGTAAAGCTATTACTGGTTGCATTGTTGTTAATGAACAAGCTTGCATTTGCCGAGATCGGTGCAATTTACGATATCTCTGAAACCGAAGGCATACAATTGCTGGCGCGACTGGATCGCATGAAGATGATCGAACTGCAACCGGGTAATCGAGTGAAATTGATGATTTCTCAAAATTTCAAATGGATTCCTGATGGCCCCATCCAGCAATTTTTTGAAAGCAGGGTGCAGTTAGAATTTCTCGATTCTTCTTTTACCCAGACAGGCGAATTCAGGATTTTTGTATCGGGCATGATATCCACAGCTGCAAATGCCGAGATTATCAAGAAAATCCAGCATCTGGCCCAGGAAATGAACGATATGAACATTGAGTCTGAATCGCTTCCCCTTGACCAGCGCTTCGGCACCAGTCTGATGATGGCGATTCGCCCCTGGGAGATAAATGTTTTTGAAGAACTTCGTCGAACGCCGGATGAACGGGTTTTTGGGTGAGCAAACAAGGCACCGATGGCCTCTGATTTTACGATGATAAAAATTCTTACCTACAATATTCACAAAGGCTTCAGTCGCCACAACCGTGATTTTGTATTACATAAAATCAAAGATCATTTAAAAGACACCGAAATCGATGTGGTGTTACTGCAAGAAATACAGGGGCGTCATTCCCACCATGAGACTCAAATCTCAAGCTGGCCCGACGTCAGTCAATTCGAATTTTTGGCCGACAGTATCTGGCCGCATTATGCCTATGGTAAAAACGCAATCTATCGTAAAGGGCACCACGGCAATGCCATTCTCAGCAAGTTTGTTATTGCCGAGTGGAACAATTTGAATCTGTCTCGTTTCCAGCGCGCTAGCCGTAGTTTACTGCATGGCAGGATAGAGTTACCTGGTAGTGCGAACCCATTACATTTACTCTGTGTGCATCTGGACCTGATCGGGTTCGAACGCAAACGTCAAATTCACAAACTAAAGAGCTACATCGAATCGAGTATCGATATCGACGATCCGGTGATCCTGGCGGGAGATTTTAACGACTGGCATAGTGGGCATGGTAAGTCACTGGAGTCACAGCTGGGAATGCGGGAAGCCTTTAGTCAGCTGAATGGCAAATACGCCAAAACCTTTCCCTCGCACCGGCCTATGTTGCGCATGGACCGAATTTACTTTCGCGGTGTCGAGTTACTCGACTCGTATTGTCTTGAGCGCCAGCCATGGGACGAGCTATCGGACCATTTGCCCCTGTACGCACAATTCGCAATCTGATAACTCCTGGCGTGCGGGTAGAAAGGCAACTTTATTTTAATCCCGAAAAATATTTTCATGGCCTGATCGAGGATATTGATAATGCTTGCCATGAAATAGTCCTCGAAACCTATATTTTTAAACTCGATAAAACCGGTAACCAGGTCCTCGCAGCGCTATCGAGAGCGCTCACTCGCGGCATCGAGCTAAAACTCCTGATTGACGGAGTGGGCTCCCAGCGCGACTCCGCCTTTATCGCCGATCACCTGCATTCGGCTAACAGCGAGGTTCGTGTATTTCACCCTTTACCCTGGGATTTCTCGGTTTATCGCAGGGCATTGAAAGCCGGGCGCTGGTATTCAAAAGTTCTCTATCTTATTGCCTCCATGAATCATCGGGATCATCGCAAGCTATGCCTGATCGATAACCAGATCGCCTGGTTAGGCAGCTATAACATTACCGCTGATCATTCAGGCCCTGCGTCTGATTCTGCCGATGAATACTGGCATGACACCGGATTAAGAGTTACCGGTTCGGTGGTTCAGCAACTGGTAAATAACTTTAACCAGGTATGGCATCGCAAAGCGGGCAGTATCGCCGAACGCTCACGACACTATATGGCGCGTGAAGAGATTACCCGTCGGCGACAACCGAAACTGCAGCTATTGGGTGTACTCGAACTCGCGCAACAGCGCATATGGATTACCAATGCCTATTTCAATCCCTCCCGCCAGGTGCTACGGCTGTTAAAGCGCAAAGCGAGGCAGGGCGTTTCAGTGCAGCTGATTGTGCCGCAGCGTTCAGACATAATTTTCTTCCCGCTATTGTCACGCAGCTTTTATTCCGACCTGTTACGCACCAATATCCGGGTGTTCGAATATGGCAGTCGAGTATTGCATTCAAAGACCATGATAATCGATGACCAATTGCTGGTGGGCAGTACCAACCTGAACTATCGCAGCCTGTTTCATGACCTTGAGCTCGATATGTTGCTGGATAACTCTGCAGTCGTCGAGCAGATGAAGCAGCGGTTTCGTGATGATATTAATGCCAGTATTGAAATTACTCTGCGCAACTGGCAGCAGCATCCCTGGTTACTCAAACTATTGAGCTGGTTATCGCGGTTTCTGCGCTATTGGCTATAAACTGTGTGTGGGCTTTTCGAAGCCGATTACATGGCCACCTGGACGGTGCTAAAAAATAGCAAAATATTGCAGAATAAGTGACCTTAACTATACTTAGTAACTTATTGAATTTATTATATTAAATTTAATGTTGTATACTGGAGAAATTCACCTCGGAATAATCATCCGGCCTGCTGTAGTGTTAACTTATGAGTACGACTGAAAACAGCTTTACCTGGCGTTCGCAATCAGCTTTTGTAATTGTGGCGGCCGGGGCAACCTTGAGCCTTAACGATTTCCTGACCTTTCCGGTGCTGGCGGGTCAAAATGGAGGTGGGGCTTTCCTGTTGCTATACATCCTGTTTCTGTTCGTATTAGGACTGCCATTGCTCATGGCCGAATTGATGCTGGGACGCTTGACCAGAAGCGATCCATCGGCGGGTTTGCGAATTTTATCCGAACAGTACAAGGCTTCGGCTTACTGGAAGCTGGCGGGATTAGGCTCGATGTTTGCAGCTTTCCTGATTGTTGCCACTTTAAGTGTTGTCGGGGGTTGGTCGCTTGCCTATTCGGTCAAATCGACGATCGGTGTTTTTGACGGGCTAACGCTTGAAACTGCAAAATTGATGTTCGAGAGCTTCATGATCGATAGCGAACGCCTGACTTTGTGGCATACGCTGTTCGTGATCCTGTTGATTTCGATTTGCGCCCAACCGGTCAAATTAGGAGTAGAACGTATTACGTTGATACTGGTGCCGTTGATGATCCTGTTGCTGATAATAGGGCTCATCCTCGCGCTCACATCCTCGGGCATGGAGAAAAGTATTCGCTATATTCTGTATGTGGATTTTTCTGCCGTGGACAGGCAGACCCCAATCCTGGCTTTACAGCGTGCGTTCTATACGCTTGCCCTCGGTATAGGCGTGATGATGGTTTATGGCCGTTACCTGCCAGCCGGTGTCTCTATCGGATACTCGGCTACCCTGGTAATCGCAGTCGATTTGCTGTTTTCCATATTTACCGGCCTGTCGATTAACGCCTTGATGCTATCGGCTGGTCAGCAACCTGGCCTCGATAGTCAATTTGCGTTTCACGTAATGCCCGTAATTCTGGGACAATTTTCCCCTGCCGGACTGTATAGTTCCCTGTTTTTCCTGTTAATGACGATTGCCGCGTTGACCACCTCTATCGCCTTGCTTGAGGCCCCCATCACCTGTATCCAGCGTAAGTGCAAGATATCCCGCTTGAGAGCAGCAATGTTGCTTGGTTTAGGCATCTGGTTATTTGGTCTGGGCGTCGTGTTAGCGCATAGCGTCTGGAACGGGGACGGTTTTACGATCGCACTGTTTTATGGCGATGAAGCTGTTCAATTGGTGAATAACGCCGGATTCCACGACGTGCTGGTGTTTATTTCAAGCCATCTCATCCAACCGTTTGTAGCATTATTTTTGTGTTTGTTTGTCGCCTGGAAAATTCCACGCGAAGTCAGTCATAAGGAATTCGCTCTATCGAAGCATTACAGTTTTGAGATCTGGAATTATCTGATCCGTTATATCGTTCCGGTATTGCTGTTGGTGGTAATCCTCGCCGCTTTGGGAATCATCTGAAGTGCCGGAGATCAGGCGTAGCGCGTTGATGCCATACTCAGCCCGCTTTATGTACGATGTTGTTAACGATGTAGCTAGCTACCCTGACTTTTTACCCTGGTGCGGCGGTGTTGAAACTCACCATATCGATGAAACCTCGATGGAAGCTTCAATATTGATGCGCGCTGCTGGATTAAATCACTGGTTTAAAACACGAAACTCGATGCTGCCTGGCGAATCGATTGAAATGTCATTGCTGGAAGGTCCGTTCAGTAAACTGGAGGGGCGCTGGAGCTTTACCCCGGTCGATTCCGATGGTTGTAAAATCGAACTGGTTTTACAGTATGAATTGAAGCGGGGACTGGCGGCCGCCATTATTGCAGCGGCTTTTTCACGTATTGCAAACACCATGGTCGGTTCGTTTTGCGAGCGCGCAAGTGAATTGCATGAACACTAAAACTCAGATCGAAGTTGCCTACGCAACCTTACAAAAGCAGATAATTCTCGAGTGTGAAGTCGAATCAGGCACCACCGTGCGTGATGCAGTCAGGCAGTCTGGAATTGAGCTACACTTTTCCGAGGTCGATCCTGAAAACTGTGATCTGGGCGTATTCGGCAAAGCTGTCACCGCAGACTACGAACTGGTTGATGGTGATCGTATCGAAATATACCGACCGCTGATCGCGGACCCGAAGGAAATTCGCCGGCAACGTGCGGCACGGGGATTGAAAATGAAAAAAGGCGGCGGTGCTATCAACCCGGACTGAGCGTTCCCTCAATTTTCGACAGCAGGTTATTGGTAAAGGTTAGCGTCAGGTTACGCTTTACGATCACGCCATCATCGCCGGTTTTCAGATAGTAGTAATAGTACCACTGGTTGGGCCTGTACAAATCAACAATGGCAGGCGAACCAAGCAGAAATTCGACCTGGTTACGCGACATGCCGATTTCCAGCTGTTGCTCGAGGCCATCATCTAAGCGATTACCCTGGGGGATATCCATTCGATACAGGCAGCCCTGCAATGCTACAATGAGACACCCGGCAACAAGGATTGTTTGTAATAAACGTAAATTCATACTGCTGATCGTTGCGAAGCAAGGCGAGATAATACTGCCCTGATCGTTATGCTGCAAATACTGTGAGAACTTTCTATGGAAACAGCTGATATTAAAAATGCAGGGCTGAAGGTCACCTTGCCGCGCATGAAAATTCTCGAGCTGTTGGAAATCTCACCCGATCGGCATTTGAAGGCAGAGGACATCTACAAAATGCTGCTGGATTCGGGCGAAGAAATCGCTCTGGCCACGGTTTACCGGGTTCTGACGCAGTTCGAAGCTGCAGGACTGGTAACCCGGCATCATTTCGATGGTGGTCATGCGGTGTTTGAAATAGACGATGGCGAGCACCACGACCACCTGGTCGATATTTCTAGCGGCAGGGTAGTGGAGTTTTACGACGAGGTTATCGAACAGCGTCAGCAGGAGATTGCTCGTAACCATGGTTTCACCATAACCGAGCATACGATGGTGCTCTACGGCCATTTCAAGGATTGAGGCCATTTCAAGGATTGAGCTTGGCCAACGGAGAAATTACTAGTCAGCGGTGGCGATCATTTCACTGGCATGTGCTCGCGTTTGCTCGGTAATTGTAACGCCTCCCAACATGCGTGCGACTTCTTCGAGTCGTTCGTCATCACTCAGGGCAAACACGGCGGTCGAAGTCTGCTCATGCTCACTGATTTTCTCAACGCGAAAATGATGGTGTGCCTGTGAGGCGACCTGGGGTAAATGGGTAACACAGAAAACTTGCCGGTCACCTCCCAGCAGGCGCAGCTTCTTGCCTACAATTTCGGCAACGCCACCGCCGACACCACTATCGACTTCATCAAATATCAAGGTCGGTATGCGTGAAGATTCACTCATAATAACCTGGATTGCGAGGCTGATACGTGACAGTTCTCCGCCCGAGGCGACTTTGGCCAGGGGTTTCGGCGGCTGTCCCGGATTGGCGCTTACCAGGTAACGGATATTATCGATGCCATGCGCGCCAGGTTGCGGGCTCGATTGAATCTCTATTACAAACTGCCCGTTATCCATGCCTAACTGCTGCATCACCCGGGTTATTTGAGTGGACAGGGTAGCTGCAGTCTGTCGACGTTTTAACGATAATTCTTCTGCACTGAAGATAAAGTCAGCCTGCAGTTTCTCGAGCTCCAGTTGCATCGCCTCGATATCGAAATCATCGCCGCGTAAGGTTTCGAGCTCATTACTCAGCGTAACTGCAAGCCCTGGTAATGCGCTAACCTCGACCCGATGTTTGCGCGCCAGATTCTGAGCGCTGGCGATGCGTTCATTAATACTTTCCAGGCGTGCGCCATCAAGCTCGATTCCGTCACGATAGTTGCGTAGTTCCGTAGTGGCTTCCTGGACCTGTATCAACGCTGCGTTTATCAATTCATGACTGCTGGCAAGTGCCTTGTCACTAAGCAGCAGTTCGTTTAACTCCTGTTCACAGAGGCTTAGCGTCGACTGGATATTCTGTTCTTCGTTTTCGTACAGGTATGCGAGCACTTCGCCTGACTTGGCAATGAGATTGCCGGCGTTGGAAAGGCGACGATATTCTGCCAGCAAAGCGTCGCATTCGCCTTCCTGTAAATTCAGCTGATTCAATTCGTCGCAATAAAGTCCCAGCAGGTCAATTCTCTGCTCGCGCTCCCGGGAACCAGACTGTGCCTGCTCAAAACGTCGCTGCAAAGCCCTGTAATCGGTAAATTTCTGTTGTACCTGATCGACCAAGTCACGATCGCCGAGAAATGCATCGAGCAATTGCCGTTGTACCTGGGGTAATTGTAGCGACTGGTGTTCGTGTTGACCGTGGATATCGATGAGCAGGTCACACAGGGTGCGCAGCTGTATCAGGGTCGCGTTATAGCCATTGATAAAGGCCTTACTGCGCCCATTGATATGCAGCACGCGTCTGATCACGCATTCTCCGGCGGCGCTCATTTCGTTGTCAGCCAGCCAGCTGTGGGCCTCGTCCGTATCGCTCAGGCGGAAACATACGCTTATCTCGGCCCGTTCGCAGCCGCTGCGAATGGTGTCACTCTCGGCGCGGTCGCCAGCGACCAGTTTGATCGCGTCGAGTAAAATAGACTTGCCGGCGCCAGTTTCACCGGTAAGGGCGCTCAGGCCAGTTTCAAATTCAAGTTGTAGCGCATCGATGATGGCGAAATTCGTAATCTGGATCGAATCTAACATGGGGGCACCACTAGTAGTTCGCGCTCCAGTTAAGCTTGGCGCGTAGCACCTGGAAATAGTCATAATCTTCGGGGTGAAGCAGTGTCAGAGGCTTCGAATAACGGGTGATGTGTATCCGGTTTTCGGGTTTTACTATTGCCGTTGAATGGCCATCGTAGCTGACCTTGGCAACCACCGAGTCCCGTCCGAGGCAAACTTCGATCGGTTGATCGGCGGGTAGCACAATGGGACGGTTAGTCAGTGTATGTGGGCAAATTGGTACTATTGCCAGCGTATTCAGCGAAGGATGCATGATCGGGCCGCCTCCCGACAGGGCATAGGCTGTCGAACCGGTAGGCGTGGTTACAATGACACCATCGGAGCGTTGTACATGAATCAGGTCACCTCCGCTGGAAATCTCGTATTCGATCATGCTCGAAGATTCGTAGCTATGCAGAATGATGTCGTTGAGGGCAATATTGGTTGATAGCAGTTTGTCACCCTCAAAGAATCTGCCTTCGATTAGAAATCGTTTTTCGACGCTGTAGCGGCCTTCCATGACTGCATCGATGTAGGATTCGAAATTGTCGAAAGATACATCCGCAAGAAATCCGAGCCGTCCCAGGTTAATGCCTAGCAAGGGAATATTTTTTCCGGCCATGGCCCGCGCCGCGGTTAGCAGGGTGCCGTCGCCGCCAAGCGAAATCACCAGGTCAACGTCGGTAACCAGTTGATTCAGCGAAATATTCGATATTTCCCCGAGGGGTTGCTCATATTCCAGGCAATGCACCAATACTCTGGCATGGCGAGCGAGCACGTCGACAACCTGCTGGATTTTCTGCTGACGTGACTGCATATCAGTGCGCACTATCAGGCCGATGGATTTAAACTTCGTATGCATTTTCTAGACTATTGTCGCGGATCCCTTGATTTAATGGGGTTTAATATATAGCTTGTGTTTCACTGCAATAAGTTTGCGGCTAAACTGTCGCTCAGCAACAATATATCAGACCCGATGACCGAAAAATACGAACTTGATGACCGCGCCCAGCTTTTATTACGGCAGCTGATCAACTCGTATACGCGTGACGCACAACCGGTCGGGTCCAAACACCTGGCCGAGCTTTCAGGACTCGATGTCAGTTCCGCGACGATCCGTAATATCATGGCCAGGCTCGAACATATGGGTCTGGTTGATTCGCCGCACACTTCGGCTGGTCGAATCCCTACCGAGGCCGGGTACCGCTTTTTTATCGATAGCCTGCTTGAAGTCGATGATCTCGAGAAATCGGCTCAACAGGCTATTTCTCAATGTTTCAGCACCGATAAAACATCGAGTGACCTGATTCACAGCGCAACCGATATCCTCTCCCGGGTTACGCATCTGGCCGGGATAGTCAGTTTGTCGCATACCGCCCCGACCGAAATACGCCACATCGAGTTCATGAAACTGAGTGAACGTCGCGTGCTGGTGATTCTGGTTATCAACAAGGATGACGTGCATAACAAGGTAATTCATGTCGAGCGAGATTACAGCGAGTTGGAATTGCAGCAGGCCGCACAAACCCTGAGTCACTACCTGATCGGTAGAAGTTTCACCAGTGCGCGTAAAATTCTGCTTACTGAGCTTGCGGAGTTACGTACCGATGTTAACTCTATTATGGAAACCGTGCTCGAGGCGATGGAAGAGGTGTGTAATCTAAGTGCTCACGACGACCTGCTGACCAGCGGCGAGTCAAACCTGTTTCAATATGCAGAACTATCAGATATCAATAAGTTACGAGACCTTTTTAATGTATTTAATGAAAAGACAGACCTGTTGAAATTGCTCGATGGATGTACTTCTGCGGAGGGTGTCGAAATATTCATCGGCAGCGAATCCGGATACTCGGTATTAAGAGACTGCAGCGTGCTTGGCGCCCCATACTACAGCAAGGGTGAAATAGTCGGTGTGCTAGGGGTGATCGGTCCAACCCGGATTGCTTACGAACAGGTCATTCCTATTGTCGACATCACCGCAAAATTATTGACTTCAGCCTTGAATAGTCAAAAATAATCCATAAATTGTAGCCCACCGAATCATGTACCGTCACCTAGCGGTATAAACCAGATCAAAAATAGACAACCAGGACCTATCGGAGCAGTAAATGTCGCCACAACAACCCAATATCGACGCAGACGACGAACATTCGCTTGCCACCGAAGCCGAGGAACAGGCACATCTCGAGGATGTTGTTCCGGAAGCCGCGGAGGCGGAGGATGAAACAGGAGAAAGCATGGAGCAGCAACTGCTAAAAGCACAGGATACGATAAAGGATTACTGGGATCAGATGATGCGGCTGCGTGCTGAAATCGATAACAATCGCAAGCGCGCCGAGCGTGATGTCGAGAACGCACACAAATACGCTTTGAAAAGTTTTGTCGAAAACCTGTTACCAGTCATCGATAGCATGGAAATGGGGCAGACTGCCGCCACCGCCGATAACGCGACGCTGGAAAGTATTCGCGAGGGGGCAGAGTTGACGATTGGCATGCTTGTCCAGGTATTGGAGAAGAACGGGCTGGAGCAGGTTGATCCGCTCGGTGAAAAGTTCGACCCGGAAAGACACCAGGCGATCAGTATGATCGACGTGGAAAGTGCCGAATCTAACACTGTGGTAGAAGTCATGCAGAAGGGGTTTTTGCTAAATGACAGGCTGGTACGCCCTGCAATGGTGGTAGTGGCTAAGTAAACCCCAAAAAAATAGCGGGATCTACTTGAAAGCAGTAAAAATAACCTTACATCAGGTGTAAGTTTAACTTGAACAGTTTTTGGAGCATTTAAATGGGCAGAATTATAGGCATAGACCTCGGTACCACGAATTCCTGTGTGGCGGTGATGGAG
>PVMS01024999.1_pt1 | contig 14047 bp, 13 predicted proteins | sample 1853461 | NCBI WGS metagenome assembly PVMS01 (sample SAMN08582032, study PRJNA380276) | Marine sediment metagenome, whole genome shotgun sequencing project. | isolation source: ocean sediment barecode stripped | collected 2017 | reverse complement strand
TTATTTGTCTAAATTTTTTAATTGGGTTGAAGGAAAAGCTCATTATTTTTTTATTCTATCCTTTCTTTCAATATCAGCAATTGTCCGAAAGGGCAATGGCCGAAGGTACAGCCTGTTTTGCCCACTAGCACGATGTCAGCCATCCCCAATTTATCTATCCTTGATCTAGTCAAATTTGAAAGTTTAGGAGATCAAATGTTGAAAACCAATCAAAATATTGTTCGGACCGTACTTACAGCTTTAGCCGTGGGATTGTCAGATGCCAGTATTACGCTGGAATACCTGGGTGGAATCGAGATTGCCTCACAAGTCAATATGCTCTCTCTTGGCCTATTCGCTCTTGCGTTGGCGGCTTTGCAAAAATAGAAACAGTCAATATCCATGAGCTGCGGCGATTGGGCCGCAAACGAAGATTTATCACGAGAAAGGAGAATAGATTTCATGACAAAGACAGTAATTGAAGTCAGCGATTTTCGTAAAGTCTATGGCGATTTCGTGGCTGTAGATGGAATCAGCTTCAAGGTGAGGCAGGGTGAAATATTCGGTCTGCTAGGCCCCAATGGGGCTGGCAAGACAAGCACCCTTGAAAGCCTCGAAGGATTACGCGCCCCCAGTGGCGGCTCTATGCGTGTGGCCGGGATAGATCCGGCAAAGGAAGCCAAGAAGCTGCGCAATGTGATCGGTGTGCAATTGCAATCCGCCGGATTGCCAAAAAGCATCACCTCCGATGAAGCAATGAAATTCTTCACCGCCTATCACGGCCTTGCACCCCGCTTTGATCTACTAGATCGTTTAGGCTTGCACGAGAAACGAAATGCGCAATATATCGAGCTTTCCACAGGCCAACAGCGCCGCCTTTCATTAGCTTTAGCGATTGCGCATGATCCCCAGGTGCTTTTTCTGGACGAGCCTACGGCTGGCCTGGATGTAGCCACACGAGTTGTGCTGCACGAGATGATGCGCGAGCTGCAAGCTCAGGGCACAACGATCATCCTGGCTACCCATGACATGGCCGAAGCCGAAGAAATGTCGGATCGAGTCGCAATTTTGCTAAATCAGAAACTCGCAACTATTGGCACACCCATGGAAATCACCGCAACAGGCGCAGGATTGACCAAAGTTTCAGTGCATACAAAAGATGCCTGCCTTTCCGCTGCAGCGATCAACATACCAGCTGTAGAGAAGCGCTCATCAAAAGATGACTACGACATTTTTTTCAGCACGGACATCGCTTCAACTGTATCCGCAATCATCGCAGAGATTGACGCAAAGGGTGACACCCTGATTGATCTGCGCGTGGAAAGACCATCTCTAGAAGATCGCTTTCTCGAGATCACTACGAATAATGATTCCAGTGGAGGATCAAAATGACCGCTTTTATCAATCATTTCCTGTTTGACTTTCGCACAGGCATTCGAAACAAACAATTGTTGTTGATGAATTACCTCTTTCCAATTGGTTTTTTCCTGATGATGGGTTTCGTAATGGGCGGGATCAATCCTCAATTTCTTGACACAATGATTCCGGCAATGGTTATCTTCGCTGTTTTGGCGGCCACCTTATTGGGTATTCCAGATCCATTGGTCAACGCAAGAGAAGATGGAATATTTCGCAGCTATAAGATCAATGGCGTCCCTTCCATATCGATTCTGATCATCCCGGCGCTTACCACTATGCTGCATTTGGTGATTGTGACTGCGATCATCACTGCCGTAGCCCCATTGCTCTTTGATGCTCCTATGCCGACGAATTGGCTGAACTATGCGATCACTTTCCTTGCCCTTGCATTTGCAATGTCTGGCATCAGCGTGTTGATCGGAGTCGTATCATCCAACTCCCGCGTGACTGTAATGTATTCTCAACTACTGTTCATTCCATCGATTTTGCTTGCTGGCATGATGTTTCCCTTTAGCATGTTGCCGGATGCCGCCAGGTCATTTGCCCAGCTCTTGCCTGCCACGCATGCTATGAACGCCTTCAATGCTTTAGCAATGGGCGGCGTAGCCGATTTCAATCCCTGGTTTTCAGTAATTGCACTAATTACAAGCGCTGTGTTGGCCCTTGGCATTGCGGTTTTCCTATTTACTTGGGATAGCCGCAATACAGCGCGAAGAGGCCACCCTTTACTGGCATTCTTATTTCTGCTGCCATTCATCCTCGGGATATTTGTAGGCTGAGAGTAGCTTCTCAAAACCAAATAAATCTAAAGCAATGAATTGCTTGGAAGCCTGCGACAATATCCGAATATTAAATCAATATTCGGATATTGTCAGGAATTTTACAAAAGGCTATGTAATTGAGAAAAAGCAATTATACTGACGCTCCGCCCAATCAAGGAGAAAATAATGCCAAACAGCACATCCAGAAAACCAGTAAGAAGCGATCTCATTGCAGGAACAGTCTTAATTATTGTCGGAATTGTGTTCTGGCTCAATCAATTTTATGCTTTGCGTCTAGGAATATTTTCCTGGCCTTTGTTCGTCATTGTCCCGGGGGTTCTTGCCTTTGTTTTCGCTCTTTCGCTTGAAGAAAAATCGGGCAAGTGGCTGGCACATGCAGGCAGCATTATCACAATGGCGGGCCTGCTCTTGCTTTATCAGAACACATTTAGGCACTTTCAAAGCTGGGCCTATGCCTGGGCTCTCGTCTTGCCAACTTCAATTGGAATCGGTCAGGTAATTTTTGGTTCTTTGAAGAATTCAGAAAGCGATGTAGTAACCGGAAAGCGATTTATAAAATATGGACTCACTTTATTTGCCCTTGGCTTCGTCTTTTTTGAGCTCATCATCGGAATCAGTGGATTCGGACTAAACAAAATTGTCTTTGGCACTTACTTATTTCCAGCGCTTTTGATTGCCCTGGGAGTATTTTTTCTTTTTCGCGGAAGAGGGTCCAGCTCAGATTCAAATAAATAGCTTGGTCAAATAGGGAACTCATTCGAAATACCTTTTATTCGCCGAACGTTTTTTGTTCGCCGAGCCGGCTACCATTGTCTTATTCTCCAGTAGTGCATCGGCCCTTGGCACTGCCGTTTTCCTATTTAGTTGGGATAGCCACAGAACAGCGCGAAGAGTCCACCCTTTAATGTCATTGTTTTTTCTGCTGCCTTTCATCGTTTGTCATTTCGAGGTTTTTGTCAGAATTTGAGCTCCACAGTAATTCCACAATAATTGATGATAATTATTGATCCAATTTTTTTGCTAGTGCACCAATAAATGTACCGGCCAGGTAGTTGATCTCATGAACCACATGAAGATCAGCCCTCCTCATCAAATTTCTCAGCTCTAACCTGTTGAAAGTGGTTCCCAACCATTCACGATAACGCTTGCCAGTCAGGATCCTCAACCATCCAGCAGGTCCAAAGCGATTGGGAACGCCAACAAATATGTATCCTCCTGGGCTGGTCATCCAGGCTAGCTGTCGGACAGCTTCCAATGGATTTGATAATTCTTCAATTGAGGAACTATTCCATACAAAGTCAAACGCGCCTTTAAAATTCGACGGGTGAAATATGTCCATAAGAACAAAAGTAGCGGAGTAATCCTGGAGGCCAGCCTGCTTATAATCGTCCAAATTAATATCAGCCGCAACACTAAGATCAACTTGTTTCATTTTTGAGATTAAATGCGCTCCGTAGCCACTGCCGCAAGCTACCTCGGCAACTCGAAGGGCACCCTGTTCCTTAAATACCTGGCTTTCGAAGTAATCAGTCAAAGAACGATTCATGGTTTTTCTAATATATTGATAGATCTGAGTTTTTTCAAAACGGTCTAATATTGTCATGGAATTCATTTTTTACGAACTACAGCTATTACGGATGTACCTAACGGCAATCTTGCAAAAGGGAGAAAAACGCTTTCCGCAGTAGCAAAAATATATAGCAGTTTATTTAACCAGTGGGGCAGAACGAAAATGTCTGATTTGGGGGTATTTATTTCCGAACTGCTTTGCCAGGGATTTAATAATTTTCGCAGCGCCATAATTGGGAATATCAGAAGAAACAGGTAGCTGGCTTGAACGATCTCCACGGGTAAATCTGCAAACAAGAATTTCATTTGTCCAAGATTGAATCTTCGAGATGAATTGACTGCGCGATCATGTTCACTTTGTAAGCCTTGATAAGCAGGAGCAACGAAGATAGCGTATCCACCCTTTTTTAGGCTTCTTACCGCATTAGAAAGTAACTCATTAGGATCTACTGTATTTGCTTCTAGAACATCCACACATGTTATCAAATCGAAAACAGTATCGAAAGGAAGGGCATTGGCGTTAGTTTGAATTAAATCAAGTGGATTTCGCCTTCGAGCAAAGCCAAGAGCATGTGTTGATAGATCTGTTCCGAATACTTCGTAGCCCCTCGATCGTAAGCGAGACATAAAGCCACCGGTTCCGCACCCAATTTCCAATGCTGTAGGCTTTTCTAATTCGTAATGGTCCTTAGGAAGATACTTCAGAATAAAGTGGTGAAGGCTTCTGAACCACCAATGTTTCTCTTCAAGATCAAAAAGGCGATTGTATTCACTTGCTCTCATTTAATTCCTTAAATTTGCAACGCAGTCAATCCCGCCCCGATAACCATCGGAATTTCAGGCTAATTATACGAAGTACATAACGAGATCCTGTGATTAGAAAACGAAAAAGAGATGGGGCTGATTTTGATATTCCAACACTTCGGTCTTTAAATTCATATCCCACTTCTCGAATTCTTAGGCCTGCTTGAAAAGCGTCATAAATAAATTCAATAAAATAATCACCATATCCAAAAGGAATTATTGAAATATAGTCGAACACTTCTCTCCGTATCGCTATAAAGCCACTATCGTAATCTCTGATATTTCCTCCCAATACGACACGAGCGAAGCTGTTGATTAACCTACTTGACCAAGTTCTAAGCGGATGGCGATTATCACTTCCGCCTTCAACATATCGAGACCCTATAGCAATATCAACTTCGTCTAGTTGGTCAATTAGTTTTTTCATGACTAAGGTTGGCATGCTTAAATCTGCATCCATCCAGCCGATAATATTGCCCCTAGCTTCAAGAATGCCACGATGAAATGCTCCTGCCAATCCTCGCGCTTTCCTTCGTATCAATATTAAATTTGGAAAGTCAAGTTCCGCCACCTTATCCGCTGTTCCATCAGGAGAATCGTCATCCACAACAATTACCTCGAGTGGCAGTTGTATTTCTCTATATAGACTTTCGATTAAATCGACAATACTTTCTCGTTCCTGATACGTCGGTATGACAATACTGACCATTTGGTCTGTTTTTCTCAAAGGTCTTTTTCCTTGAAAATTTCCACAGGTGAATAAGCTTTCAATACATTGGCCTTTAGATTTTCAGTGATATTTTGTGATCAATTTTCTAGTTGCCAGGCTATAAGATGTTCGAGCATTTTGCTTTTTTGAGCTTCCTCAAATGGAAGGATCAAATCTTCATTTGAATCTAGGAGGGTTTCATCTTCCCATGAAATCAGTAAATTAGAATCTGGGCTAATCTTATCAACCAATGAAATATTCCCATTATCTAGCATTTCAAATAGCAAATAGCTTCCAGTGCTTACTTTACCGCCTTTTTGAAAATTTATTAGTCCGTTCAAGGCGGTTGCACTCAACTCTTCATCAGTTGAACTTACATAAATACATCGTAAGCCTTTTGTGTTGTATAGCATTCGAAGTGCTGGGCCGCAGAAGCCTTCATAGCCAAAGGTGAAATCAATGAAAATAAAGGACGTATCAGCTTTAACTGCTTGTACACTATTGGCCAAATTAACATATTGATTGGGCATTTCCACTTGTCTTCTGTTTGATTGCGAATCTGACATTACAAAAAATTGTGTGATACCCACCGAAACAGCCATCAGGCATGCTAAAGCCAGAATAATTTGAAAATAGCGCTTGCTTGAGAAACTAAAGCCAAGTACGAGTAATATTGGAATCCCGTAGGCGGCAGAGGAAAAAACTCTGACATAAAATTGATTAGTTCCGCCGAAGGCTACTTGATAGGTAAGAAGACCAAAAATCAATATCCAAATACCGGCGAGGTAAATAAACAAAATATTTTTGCGGTCGTCAAAGCTTTTACTGGAATATTTTTTCATGTACAAATTACGGGCAATTGAAATCATTGCAATAACAAGCACGCTAAAAAATATTATTTGAGTGGCAATTGAGGTATTCAAATCGAATTTCCTCAATGGGTGACCAGGCCTACTAACCCAATCAAGAAAAGATGAAGGAATTAGAATTAATCTTGAAGACAAAGTTCCCCAAGTGTCTTCTCTAATCAAAGGGTTTGTATGAAATATTTTTGTCGATTGCAATGAAGCTAATACATTATAAAATAACAACAAAAACAAGGGAAGAGAAATACCTGCAGTCGCTGCTCCTATGAGCATCTTCTTATTTTGTTTTATGTTATCGGATTGTCTTAATGGCCAACCAAAAAAAAGGGCAGCGGGAAAAAGAAATGCTGAGTTTTCATATGTAAGTAGCGACATTAGAAAAAGACCCAATCCAACAAATAAGTAAATCTTTTTGTAATTTTTTGCAAACCATTGTTGAATAAATATCACCGAGGCAAAGAAAAAGAATAATGCAAGTCTGCTGTTATCCCCAGGAAGGAAAAATCCCCAGGTGACACTATAGGGATTAAAAAAATTCAGCATTATTAATAGTCCGGCAACTAAACGGACATTCATTTTTTTTGGCCAAATTCGAACGGTGGCGATTGTGGCTAAAATAGATGTTGAAAGGTGAAGAATGAAGGTAAGCAAATAATCCATTGCTGGCCAATAGCCAAAAACTTTGTAAATGCTTGTCCAATACACTGCTTCAAGCAGACGTCCATTTTCTAGAAAATAAAAATAAACACTTTCAAAAAAATTGTAATTATTTGCAAGTGGAATACGAAAAAATCTTCTTTTTGATATTGAAGTGGGAACTTCTGAAGCCAGAAAAATATTAGGAGAAAAATTAGATTAAATGCTGCACCTAATAATATAATCCTAAACGGGCTATTAAAAAACTCTCTTAGTTTTCTGTACGGAATAAACTCTTTGGTAATTATTGACATACTTATCCATGAATTCATCAATAAATAATTGAAATCTGGGTTGTCTTTTCATTTCCACCATTAGTAAAATTTGAAAATATAACTATCCTGACGCAATTAATTGTACCATTGGCAATGATACACCAGCGAGCTGATAATATGAAGTGGCAAGTAAGAAATTGTGGGAGGACAATCTAACAAGTCTTTCAAGGAATGTCTTTATAGTAGTTGTTCAACATTGTGATCTTCAATGAAGGCGATCAATCGTTGCAAATCAACCTTTCGCCAAGCCACCCGATAAGGGTTTGAATTATCGATTAATACTGTGGCAATGACAGTTATGAAAAATTTCACCACAGCAGACAGTTTATAGTCGTACCAGCAATCATCAAAACTGTATCCTTCCACTCCCGAATTCAATAGATAATTGTGATATTTCTCTAAGAATGCCTTCTCTGATTTACGCCGGATTTCTGAAGGAACAGAGCTTATCAAAAAATAAGCAATATCACTAACCCCTTTCCCTCGTCCCACAAACTGCCAGTCTACAGCGACGACAGGCTCCTCCGAATTCTCGACCCCAAACAGAAAATTGTCCACATGGGGATCTCTATGTATGCATGTAAATGGAGGGCCTTCAAGTTGAGTAACAATCTCAGCCATTTTATTCCCAATAAATTCCCCCACCTTGAAATAACTTTTCGGAACAGGGAAATTTGGCAAAATTGAATTTAGCCTTTCGGGATACAGCGCCCAAAACTCTTCATACTTCATATCATTAAAGGAGAAAAACCAATCCAAATCTAATAACTTTGGCTTTCCCCACCAGCTTGCATGAATTTTCGCAAGTCCAACAACACCCTTTTCAGTTTCCTCTTCTGTGCATCCGTTAATAAAACTTGCTGCCCGCAGATGGCTCAGATCTTCTAAAAGCAAAATACTCTCCCCTGTTTCAGGAATTAAATCCAGGTAATAGCATTTTGGAACCGGGATATCTTTCCCCGCTGCTAACTCTTCATAGAACTTGACCTCTCTTATAAAATTTTCTTTAAATCTTTCTAAGAGTTCGGGGTCAGTTGGTGATAATTTTGCAATAATTGAGGCGGGTGAATTTTCATCGATTTCAGAATATGTCAATTCAATTCGCACTAAATATCCAATGAATCCCGTGTTCTCACCAATCCGTTTGGATTTATGAGAAACAACCTGGGATTTGAAAAGTTTATTGCTGCTTAATGCAGTGTTCAACCATTCTGGAGAGATCTCTTCAGGAGTTTTGGGAATACCGATCATTAATATGAGCTCCAATCAATTAGAAAATGGATTAAGTGAAATGAAATAAGTCTCTGGTTAATGCCTAGTGCCCGCGTCTTTATCATAGCAGACCGTCTCTGTTAAATTAATGATTTCTGCGTCTTGATCCCCAGAGAATATGAGCGCCTGATAGCGAAGCTGCAACTCCTAAAGCTTAAAAATTTCGCGATATGCCTAGTATCAATCCATATCTAGGTATTAGGAAGAATCTTTATCCCCAAATATTCTTTTTACTTGATGGCCCGCATAGAAATCGAAACGCTACATCATTGTTTCTGCTCTATTTCCAAAAGAGTGAGCACGAGAGGGATCGAACCTCCAACCAATGGCTTAAAAGGCCTTACAAAGGGATTAGGATTTTGGGGGGAAACATAGAATAAAGACAACTTTAGGCTAAGTTAAACGCCAAATATGTCTAATAAGTCAAATGTGTCTATTCAAACTGCACCGAAATTGCACCGGTAAGACGGGTGGCGAGTGACAACCTTAGCGTGAAAATTGTAAGGAAATCTATCAAAGGATTTTAATTTTATCTCAGGCCTTGGAAATTCAGAGGGGAAAAGGTAGTGATTGAAAAATTAGAGAGAAAAATCGTGTAATTACAGTTCATAAAGTTCATTGTGTTCCCAGGGGTTGCACCGCGTTGCACCAGGAATTCGCTCAATAACGTCTAGAAAGTATTGGGATTTGCCAGAGGTAAAGTAAAAGAATCTCTAGGAAAAGAAAAATAGGAAACTTTTGCAGTCCGCTGATTCCTAGTCAAGCAAGTTTTCTTTATCAATGCTGTAAAGTGTTAAATATTTCCACAAATATTGCCCTTCATCAAATACTTTTTGCGGAACCAAACTCTCAATAAATCCAGAATCATCATAGCCACCCCTTTGACGAGCGTATTCGCTGTCAAACATGTTTTCAAAATCAATTATGTAGCAAATATTTCTACTTAAAAGATAAGCCGGCAAGTCATTGTTAATCGCATATTTGTATATATCATTATTTACAAGGCCATCAATGTTTACGATATGACCTCCTTCATAGTAGCCAATTATTCCTGCATTCCATGCTCCAATCTTGCAATCCATATTATTATTTTGTAGGTAATTTCCGGCATCAAACATCAATTTTTGGTGCGGCCAAGGGGAATTGGCTGAGGTAACAGGATAAATTTTCGAGACATTAATGCTTACTAGTATAAAAACCGTAATTTGAAAGAAAAATCTAAGGCGTCGATATTTGGATACAACGAAGTTTTCAGATATTCCATATATGAGCATCAAAGCAGGAACTGTCAAAATAGATGTATACCAAGGCCGAATGGCCGCGTTTGAAAGATATATCAGCGAATAACCAAACATGCATATAAATGCTGAAATTGAAATAATAAAACTGTTTTGCATTCTCGCAATAGAAAAATTAAATTCATCTTCTGATGATAATTGGCGCTTTGTCTGAAAATCCATAGCATAATTATTAGGACTCGAATCGCCTTCATTTTTGTGTGTGAATTTGGATAAGATTGCCAAAGCGAACATGAAAGCCAATAGAATTAATCCGGAAATACCTAATATTCTGTCAAGCAATGCCGGGATTGCAAAATAGTTCCTCTCACCCAATAACCAATAGGATTTCATTCTTGCGCTTGATTGGAGAATTTCACTAGTAAGGATGTAATTATGAACAAAAACCAAAAAAAGTCCTGTTGATGCACCAAGCAATCCTGAAATTGAAAATAGAAATGGTGTTTTTAATGTGTTGGTAGCTACCGAATAAACAATAATAGAAATAACAATAGATAAAGGAAGAATCCCAAAATCTGTTCTGGCAAAACTTCCTAATAACCCGATTGTGAAAAGAGCGAAAAAGTCAATTGGATTTACAGTTGGGTGTCGATATCTGGAAAAAAATAGGTAAAAATAAAGCACAGAAAAAAGAAGGGTTAATGACCACTCGGTAACAGAAATTGTGTTTTTGACAAACGTTGGATTACTAATTACAAGGGCTACAAACATTAAAAAAAGAACTCTTTTTTGGCTGAAACCCCAAAACCACAAAAGTGCTATTGCAACCAACGCAAATGTTAAACTAATTAAAATGCCGAAAACCACAAAACTGCTCTCACCAAAATTGAATGATGAAAATGCAAATGACAGTATGTAAGCAAATAATGGGTGAAAACCTGAAGTTAAACTTGTACCCGAATCGAAAGTCCAATCGCCCAAGTTTGAATAATTCCTGGAAAGTGCAAGGTAATAATAAGCATCATCAGGAATATATTGCACTGCAAGATTGTCATCGGATTTTAGGATAATGACAGTAAAAATCACGATATTTAAACAAAGTAATGTAACGACAATCGTCCCAAATGAAAGGTGGATTTTCCTCAGCATTGACATTCCTTTTGTTACAAACTTGTTTCCGAAGTGGCAAAATTTTTTGAGAATCCATTGCGACTAAAGACTAATATCTACGAATAATTCACGAAGCCAGATAATATTACATCAAGATACAGTAAAAGTAGACGTATCGTTTACATCTGGAATTAGTGGATTTTAATGTAATAGAAATGCTTCCATCTTAGTTGCACCCAAAATTGCACCGAGATTCCCAAATACAATCAATAATTAGTAAGAAAGTGCGTTTTTAGGGGGACAAAAGAGTGAGCGCGAGAGGGATCGAACCTCCAACCAATGGCTTAAAAGTTCATAGCTATAACAAATGGTTTAGCCGGAATTGCCTCAAAGCAAGGGTTACAGGCTTAAACATGGAATGATTTGTTGTCCAATGTGTCCAAAGTGTCTAATAGTTCCACCCCAACTTCACCAAAACTTCACCAAGATATGGTTTGGCGAAATGCAATAGCAAAGATTTAGTTGAACCTGCGTTCTAGTCTAGGTTATGCGGGAAATGGAAAATTTCTATCGGGAAAATAGCTATCCAAATAATGCTTCTATCGCACGGTAGGTGAGATCGAAGAAGCTGGTCAAGGGAACGACAATCAAATAGGATTATTCATGATGTGCTTCCTATATAAAACCACACCCATAATTGGAAGTATCAAATTGATCCCAAGACCAATAAAAAGATGGGGATTCAAGAACGCGTTTTGAATTATTTGATGATCCACCAAATATTTTACTGACCACACACCTATAGGAATGTTCAAAAGCAAACTTACGGCCAAGCCAGGGTTATAGAATTTCTTGGCTTTTATCCCTAAGGCGATATGGGATACACCTGCAAAGAAAGAAAAATAGAAAATCCATAATCCATACTGATAATCGATTACGGATAGAAGCCCAAAGACTGGTAGGACGATCCAGATCAAAATAACATTCACATAAAAAATGAAGTTTTGATCGATGGGTTTATCTTCCGTTTCCAGTCTAAATATATCCACATTGAAGAATTTCCCAAAGCCACCTGGGAAAATATACTCTTCCGCTTCATGGATCATGTACAAAGGAGTCTGCAATAAAATCAGAAAAAGCAAAAAATCACGATCTTTCACAAATATCACGAGAAAAACGAGGAGGAACAATGAAATAATTAAACCCACTTTTGCCCAATCTCTTTTCAACCAATTGTAGTACTCAACTAAGCTCATCAATACTCCTTGGTTATTGATTGTTTCCCCTCTAAATAGTACCATTGGAAGGATTCGAACCTGGAACCCCCGGATACCTACGGATTATTTCCGTGGTTTCCACAGAGTACTTTCCCGTCTATCTAGTCGACAAAATCCCCTGACGAGTTTCCACCTAGTATCACCAATTCCATGGTTTCCATCGTGATTGCACATTCATTGCACACGATTTCAAATTTGGATAGAAAAAGTTGTCCTTCGCAAGAAGTTTTTCAAACATGAAAATGAATAGGAATCTAGTTTCGGCAAAGGTAAGTTTGGATTGAGAAGTTAATAAGGGCGCATGTGAACAAGGAACTGAACTCACCGATATCAACCCAAAATAAAAAATTTCAATTGATATTCTTCATTCAAAACATTGACAAAGATTGACAACAATAATAATATATGTATATCGTAATAAACGATAAGCGTATATTTGTTCATCTTTTAGTATAAGGAGATATTCATAATGAAAGACAAGGTAGCTTTGGTAACAGGAGCATCGTCAGGGATTGGACGAGCAATTGCGCTTTCCTTTGTTGGAAAAGGAGCTAGCGTTATGGTGGCCGACGTTGACGAAAATGGTGGGATGGAAACCGTCAAAATGATTGAGGGCGCTGGTGGAAAGGGGGCTTTTTTCAAAGCCGATGTGTCCAAAGAAGAAGATGTCGATGCAATGATTGCCGAAACAGTTAAGTCCTTCGGTGGATTAAATTTCGCTGCAAATAATGCAGGAATAGAAGGCGCGCCGGCGCCTATTACTGATACATTGACAAAAGACTGGAATTTGACGATAGCCATTAATTTAACTGGTGTCTTTCTTTGCCTACGAGCTGAGATTAATTATATGAAAGACAACGGCGGAGGAGCTATTGTAAATACTTCATCTATTGCTGGGCTAAAGGGATACGAAAATTTAGCTCCCTATGTTGCAAGCAAACATGGAGTAACAGGATTAACTCGCGCCGCTGCTCTTGAGACAGCGAAACAAGGAATTAGAATTAATTCTGTGCATCCAGGAGCAATCAAGACTCCCATGATTGCCCGCATCGAGGAAGAAATGCCAGAAATGTTCGAAGGAATAGCTGAAATGCATCCGATTGGCCGTATTGGTGAACCAAAAGAAGTCGGTGATGCGGTTGTATGGCTATGCTCAGATGAAGCTTCGTTTGTTACTGGTCATCAGATGGCTATCGACGGAGGTGTAGTGGCAGGCTAGATCAATTCAATGTTTTTGCAAAGGCTGTCGAAAAGTAGCCCATTTCGACAGCCTTTTTTTACTAATATATTTTGGGGTAAATTGGTATCCTTAATTTTTATTTTCTTGATTGATATTCTGCCTTGAATTATAATGAATGCCAATGTCCCTAATAACTTATGCTGATAAGGGTAATTACTATACACGCGCCAATGCAGTGTAATTCGTAAGCCATAAGGAAACATTTATCAATGATTTCACAAGCCTCTGGAAAAAAGAAGGTTTCCGATGAAGAAAAGCATATTGCCCGTCAAAAGGTCGTATCTGATTTGCTCCACCAAATACGTTTCAATTTACGGGTTGACCGTATGGGAACATGGTCAAAGGATCTTGAGGGAATTAAACTAATCGACCTACATATTCTCAAACTTACGGCGGATACGCCTCGAATAATTCTTGGAGAAATCCGCCAAACTCTGGGCATCCCCAATAGCACAATGACAAGCGCTATTAATCGATTGGAAAACCTGGGTCTGCTGAAGCGAACAATTTCCCAGCGAGATAAGCGATCTTTTGGATTGGAGCTCACGAATCAAGGAAGGAAAATTCGAGCCGAACATGACCGAGTTGATATGATGATAGGGTCGATGGTCCTTGATGCCTTAGATGACGAAGAGGAAAAAAAAACATTAGTTAAGATGCTTGAAAAAATTTTTGAAAAGATCAATTCATCTTAATGAATCCGCAAAACCGATAACCTGTACGCTAATACCTTCCATAGAAAAAAGTTCGGAACTACCATTATTCGAATTTTACATGTTTGGGATATCCGATCTCGGATCAGAAAATTCTC
>PVMS01162958.1_pt1 | contig 14051 bp, 14 predicted proteins | sample 1853461 | NCBI WGS metagenome assembly PVMS01 (sample SAMN08582032, study PRJNA380276) | Marine sediment metagenome, whole genome shotgun sequencing project. | isolation source: ocean sediment barecode stripped | collected 2017 | reverse complement strand
TGGTACCGGATAATGTTTTTTACCTATGAAATATGAGAGAAGCATCATACTTCCGTAAGCTAACAATGTAGCCCAGGCCGATGCGATAAACCCAATTACCGGTATCAAAACCAGGTTTACAACAATAGTTATGAGTGCTCCAATAATAGAAAACAACATTGCGTACCGGGTTTTATCGGTTAATTTATACCATATAGCCAAATTGTGGTATACACCTAAAAATAAGTTGGCTAACAATACAATCGGAACTATTACAATAGCTTCCCAATATTCCTGATTGATAAAGAGTTGCTTTAGAACATCTATAAAAACTACAATTCCAACAAATACCAAGGACCCGACAATAATAAAATAATTCAAAATTCTCGCATAGGTTGTTTTCGCATTTTTCTTATCGGCATAATTGAAAAAGAAGGGCTCAGCACCGAGTCTAAAAGCCATGATATATAAATTCATAAAGATTGCAAGCTTGTAACATGCGGCATAAATACCCATAGCATTTTTATCAATTAGTTGGCCTATTAAAATTTTATCTAAATTTTCATTGATCACATACGCAACACCGGCAACAGCGATAGGCCAGGAGTATGTGAGCATTTTTTTAAATAAAACAAGACTAAAACTCCATTTAAATCGTAACAAATACGGAAACAATAGAAATAAGGAAATTGCACTACCAATAATGTTCGCAATAAAAATAAAATTAACAATTGACGTACTGTTAAAAATAGTAGTTAAAAAAGGCGAAACATGTTTGCCCTTTTCTAAGAACTCAGGAATAAACTTCAAAAACAGCAAATTAATGAGTACAATAACCCCAACATTGATCAATTTAATGGCAGTATATTTTATAGGACGATTTGAAGCCCGTAAGTAAGCAAAAGGAACGACAGCAATTGTATCAATAGCCAATATTCCCATGAATAATTTGAATTGAATCGGATTGTTGGTAAAGTCGAATATATGGATGAAAAAGTCGGAAAATAAAAAGGCGATTAACACAAAAATAACTGCGGCAATAAACACGCTCATAAAGGCAGTTGAAATTAAAGTGTCCTTTTTTTCTTCAGATTTGTAAAACCTAAAAAACGCTGTCTCCATTCCAAATGTGAGTAAAACAGTAAAAAGTGCTATCCAAATATAAAAGTTGGTGTTTTCAGCATAATTAGCTGTTGGCAAAGCATCGGTATGCACACGAACCAGTAGAAAATTTATGACTCTCGGTAAAACCGCAGCAATTCCATAAATTATAGTGTCTTTAAAAAATCGTTTAAGTGTGCTCAAATTGAGTTTTAAAGTAATAAGGTTAAAAGTATAAAAGTACAAAAGTAATAATTTAATACGCCATTCATACAAACTATTATAAATACAAAGATATTGGAATTTATAAGTAGATTGTTGCCTATTTGAACGGACAAAGTACAACTTTACTCCAATTTTTTTTTAGAAATGAAGTTCAATGCTTCTCATATTCTTCTAACCGAAATATTTTCCAGATCTACCTTATTAGAAAAAGTAGCGCAAAGCTTATACAAACTATGATATCATTAAATTTTAATAATCTATATACAGTCGCATGCTTTCAATACTCTTATTTATATGTCAACCCATGTCCAAAAGGAAAAAGTGGGTTTTCAGAATCATAAGGTACATCTTCTAATTGATTTTGTACAGCTTCCCATGTAGAAGGAAGTTCAAAAGGCATTTTACCGGTTGGTTTTACTTCTCCAAATAGAAGCTTTACCAATACATCATCACTAACGCCAAATTCAGCCAACATAGCATCACAAGCGCCTTCTATTTCAGTTAAAATTGCCGGTCGCTCCAAATTAACAACTACAATAGAAGGTTTTTGATTTATCAGATCCAGGATTTCCTTTTTTTCATCTTCATTGTAGTACAAACGACCCTGATGGAAGAATCTTTCTAAAAAAAAGTCAGTTCTCTTGTCAAAAGGAGTCCGAATTCTTGTCAAAATAATATCGGCATCTTTCGGATTGTTTACCAAAGCCCCATAACCTTCAAAGACATTTGTATTTGTCAATCCTTCAGCATAAACCTTGGTTCCTTTTTTTAAAGGTAAAAGGTCATTATTTTTTAGAAGAACTATTGATTTTTGTTGTGCTATTTTTCCTTTTTCCCTGAATATTTTGCTTCCTGAAATTTTTGTTGCCTCTTTTTCATCTACATAAGGATTGTCAAAAAGACCCAGTCTGAATTTATCTCTCATTACCCTTTTTACAGAAACATTGATTCGTTCTTCGCTAAGACTTCCTTCCTTCACCAATTCCACAATGAGTTCAGGGATACTTTCACCTCCAAATTGGTCGCAACCTGCATCAAAAACTTTTTTTACACGTTGTTTAGGTGTTAGATATTCAACACCCCAGGCTCGTGCTTCTCCTATTTTACTATCGGTTATCAGTGCCCAATCTGTACATACAACTCCGTCAAATTTTAAAGAGTCCCTCAAAAATTTTGTGATGCTGGCCTTGTTGAATCCAAAGGCTACATTTTCATCAGTCTGATCCATAGGAATTCCATAATAGGGCATGATTTGAGCGGTATTGGCTTTAAATGCACCTTCAGTAAATGGAATTACATGGTAGTCAAAATTATTTCCGGGATATACTTGTTCCTTTCCATAAGGAAAATGTGGATCTTCACCATCTTTCTGGGGTCCGCCACCTGAGAAATGTTTTGTCATACATGCCACACTATTTTTACCAAGAGAATCTCCCTGAAACCCAAGAACATAAGCCTTGGTCATAATAGAAGAGAGTTGCGCATCTTCACCAAAAGTTCCGTTGATTCTTCCCCAACGTGGTTCCGTTGCCAAATCAGCCATCGGATGTAAAGCCAATCGAATTCCAATTGATAAGTACTCTTGTCTGGCTATATCTCCAAATTCCCGAACGAGCAACGTATCTCTGGTAGCTGCCAAACCCAAAGAACTAGGCCATTGGGAGAAAGAAGGGGTATAAATAGAAGCTCCCGGATTATTTTCAGTGCTATGCCTTGGATCTGTTGCTATGGTTATTGGAATTCCCAAACGTGTTCGTTCTGCCATTTTTTGAATGGCATTATTATAGTTGGCCATAAGATCTGCATCTAAGGAACTCAGTGTATTAAAGCTATTCAATTTCTTTTTGGCTATCAGTTCAGAATTTGATGGAAGCGCAATGGACATCAGCAATTTAATAATGTCAGTCGAGAATATAGGAGTTTCTAATGGTTCACCTTTATCTGTTGAACCAATCATGGTGACAAAAAGAGCCCCGGCCTTTTCCTCTAAATTCATTTGACTAACAAGATCATCTACTCTGTTCTCAAGTGTAGCGTTTGGGTTTTCATAAATATCTAGTTTTCCGTTTTTATTCAAATCTCTGAATTTCAAACCATCCTTTTCAATAAATGGAGCCTCACTACCCAACAGTGCAAAATTCTTTTTAGATTTATTAGACGCTTTTATATACATAAAGCTTCCAATTACAATTAAAAGTAATACGATACTTAGAAGTACAATTCCTGTTATTTTAACTATTTTTTTCATACTATTGTGTTAATGTGACGCAATAATAATAAAAATAAATTAATAAAATGTTTATTTATTGTGTTATTTTTACACATTAATAAAAAAATAGTATATTTAGACCCGTTTTAAATAATAAATATCATTTAAATGCCGAAATCTTTAAGTCATATAAATCAATTTCCAATCAATGAATTGATGTCTGAAAATTCCATTGATTGTGTAATATTTGGTTACGAGAATCAGCAGCTAAAAATACTTCTTATAAAATGGAAACAGGAAGACCTTTGGACGCTACCGGGTGGTTTTATTTTTAAAAATGAGGATATGGATGAGGCCGCTAACCGCATCTTGAAAGAAAGGACAGGATTGCAAGATGTTTTCCTAAATCAATTTTACACTTTTGGAAATAAAGATCGCAAGCAAACAAGTGATTCAGAATCAAATCGAAAATTAGATCATTTATCTAAAAAATTAATCGCCAATCCTAAAATTTACGAGTGGATTACTAAAAGATTTATTACTACCGGATACATTGCGTTATTAGATATAAATAAGGCCAATCCAAAACCTGATTTTTTGAGTGATAAATGTGAATGGAAAGCAATAGATGAATTGCCTCAATTATTATACGATCACGAATCTATTATTCAAAAAGGATTGACCCACTTAAGTATACAATTGAATTATTTGCCGGTCAGCATGTTATTGTTGCCTAAAAAATTTACCATGCAAGACCTTCAAAAATTATATGAATCTATTTTAAATAAAAAATTAGAGCGAAGTAATTTTCAGCGAAAAATGTTAAAATTGGGCATATTTATCCGTTTGGAAAAACAATTGACAGGAGCAGCAAACAAAGCGCCTTACTTGTACTGTTTCGATAAGCCTAAATATACTGAATTGATCAAAAAAGGAATAGGATTTACGTATTAAAATCGCTCGTAATAATTTATTGGTAATTCATTATTCAGGCCATTCTCTTTGATTTCAATCCCTGTTTCCATATCTTTAAGATATCTTTTATTCATGTGATTATGAATAGGTTAATTCTCATATTGTTTCTAATTCTTGTGCAGGGTTTTCAGGAAAGGACCGACTTCAAAGCTGCAAGAGATAAAATGGTAAACACTCAGATCAAAGCACGTGGTATTCGGGATCGTTCTACCCTTACAGCCATGCGAAGTGTACCCAGACATAAATTTGTTCCGGAAAGCCTTATGGCCAGGGCTTACCATGATTCTCCATTGCCGATTGGCTATGGACAAACAATTTCTCAGCCCTATATCGTTGCCTATATGACGGAAATAATCAGACCAACTAAGGATTTTAATGTATTGGAAATAGGGACCGGGTCAGGCTATCAGGCAGCAGTTTTGGGCGAAATTGTTAATTCGGTATATACCATTGAAATTGTTAAAGCATTGTTTATTCAGTCGAAAAAAAGGCTAAATGACTTAAATTATGAGAACATTCTGGTAAAAAATGCTGATGGTTATTACGGGTGGAAAGAAAAAGGTCCGTTTGATGCCATTGTGGTAACTGCAGCAGCAGAATTTGTGCCACCTCCACTCATTTCACAATTAAAAGATGGTGGAAAAATGATCATTCCAATAGGAAAACCATTTGCTATCCAACAGTTGCTTCTAGTTGAGAAAAAAGGAAGTAAAATAAAAACAAAAAACCTCATGTTTGTCCGATTCGTTCCTTTTACCAGAGCAAAAGATGAGTAAAATTGAGAATCTTTATAAATCGGGCAAAATGTTTACAGAGCAGAAAATTAATTTATTCAAATATCGATTGGTTTTTGCCGTATGTATCCTGGCTGCGGCAATTGTTTCCTATGAAATTCAATTGATGCATTTTTTAACCATTGTACAGTGGCATCACTTTGCTTATATGGTAATCTCAATTGCCTTATTAGGATTTGGAGCCAGTGGTACCGTATTGTCTATTTATAGAAGGTGGATGCTGAAAAGAAAAGATTTTTTACTCCCCTTTTTAATGATTTCGTGCGGTTTATTGATGACTGTAGCTATTAGAGTTACACGCTCTGAATTTTTCCTTTTCGATTCGTATACACTCTTTGTTGAACGTTCCCAGTTCTCAAGACTATTAGGAACCTATTTAATTTTGTTTTTGCCTTTCTTTTCAGGAGCATTAGCCATAGGATTGATCTTCGTTAATAAAATTTCACGTATTGGTACTTTTTATTTTTCTGATCTTTTGGGATCTGGAATTGGAGGTGCTTTGGCCATTTTGCTGTTTTGGAAATTTTCACCGCAGGAGATTCCATCTATTATTGCAATCCTGCCCATTTTAGCAGGTATCATCATCATTACCAAAAAGACGCGTTTTTACATGTTCTTATACAGCCTTGTAAGTTTATGTATAGTAGCATATCATTTCAATAAACCATTCGATCTAATACCATCTCAATTTAAAAGCATAAGCTATGCCTTAAATCTTCCTGAAGCAAAAATTGACAAACAAATAAGTAGTCCTTATGGCCTGGTTCAAGTAGTTTCTTCACCGGCACAACGTTATGCTCCCGGATTGAGTTTGACGTATATAGGAAGTATACCTCCCAGTGATGTTATTTTTAACAATGGAGATTGGTATGCCTCTATTCCTCATTTGTCAAAAAAAGATACAACATCAATTTTGAATTATACCACTATGGCATTGCCTTATGTTTTTGGCAAGCCAAATAGAGTATTATTACTCAATGCAGGTGCCGGATTGGAAATTGCACATGCTCTGAATAATGGAGCAGAACATATAACCGCCATTGAACCCAATGCAACGGTTACTGCCTTATTAAAAAATGAATATGCCTCTTTGACCGATTCACTGTTTTACCATCCTATGGTAGAGATAAGTGCTCAAGCATCAAGAACGTTTTTAAATCAAACCGGTAAAAAATACGATATTATTCAGCTACCTTTATTAGGTGATTTTGGTGGCTCAGTTGGACTTAATGCCTTACAGGAAGAAAATTTATTAACCAAAGAAGCTTTTGCTGAAATGTGGAAAAAGCTAACTCCTAAGGGAATGATCGTTCTTTCCTTTTGGATCGATCTACCGCCAAAAATTTCTTTAAGATCGGTTGCAATGATCTCAGAAAGTTTGAAATCTTTTCAAATAAAAGAGCCCTTAAACCACATTGCAGCAATAAGAAGCTGGGGAACAATTACCTTTGTCATCAAGAAAAACCCATTGCATAAAACAGAGATCAATAAAGTTAAATTATTTTGTGAGCAAACTAATTTTGATCCCTTATTATTACCCGGAATAACAACCGCGGAAAGGGTGCAATTCAATGCTATGGGAGATTCTGATTTCTTTTCTGATCTGGAAGGAATGTTCGGTCCTCAACGAGAAAAAATAATTCACGAATACGATTTTAAGATCCAGGCACCAACCGATAACAAACCTTATTTTTTTCAATTTTTACGTCTGGAAAAGCTTCCTTATCTGGTCAAAAACATGGGCGGAAAATCAACTGTATTTCTCGAATTGGGTTATCTGATCTCAGTGGTAACTTTTATCCAGGTAATTGTTTTAGCACTTATATTTATTATTCTCCCGCTTTTCCGATTGGGATGGAAGGGGGGAAATAAGCCTTGGGTAGTGATCTATTTTATGTCTTTGGGCTTCGGCTATATGTTTTTGGAAATTGTATTTATCAAATATTTTATGAGTTACATTGGTCATCCTATTTATTCGGTCGCTACAGTGATTTCGGTAATGCTGATCAGTTCAGGACTTGGTAGTTACTATTCGTCCAGGTATGAAAAATACCGACAGGCCTTAAAAAAGGTAACAGGAATTATCACTGTCTTAATTCTCTTTTATGCCTTTAGTATGGGTATCTTATTGAGCAATACAGTTGGTTTACCAATTACCATAAGGATTCTTTTGTCGGGTGTGGTCATTGCTATTCCTGCCTTTTTTATGGGAATGCCATTTCCCATTGGTTTGAAAATTGTAAATGCTACTAACAAAAGAAATGTTCCCTGGGCGTGGGGTATCAATGGTTGTGTATCGGTTATTAGTACTACTCTGGCTGTTATTATTTCAGTAGAAATGGGCTTTGTGGCTGTGATGTTATTTGCTGCATTGGCCTATGGAGTTGCTTTTTTATCTAATTTTTTTAGTTACACGAATGGAATTAAATAGCGTGATATTCTGCGGTTTTTGTAGTTCAAAATAGCGTCAGAACTGATAATATTTATATACAATGATGGTTGAACGTATTTTATTTCATTCCCAATTTGCTATTTTGTTTTAATAAGTCAATTACCTCTTTCAGACGTTTTTGTTTCGTTATTTCCTTTTTTGCGCTCATAAGCCATCCAATAAGCTGTTTTTTATGGCTCGGGGCAAGTTTTAAGAAGTTGTTCCAGGCATTCTTATTGTTCTTCAAAGACTGTTCTATTTCTGGTGTGAGAACGGCACTGATTGAGGAACTGGGTTTTATAAATTCCTTATCATATTCTATTCTTTTATTATAAAAGGCAAGACCAAAAGTTGACATTTTTTTTTCTTCTATCATTTTTTTTGCAATGCTGATATTAAGAGGTGACCACTTACTTTTTGCTCTTCTTATAGTAAAACGATGTGTATATTTTTCATCATCAATTCTTTTTTTTTAACCCATCTATCCATCCATAACAAATAGCTTCTTCAACAGATTCCCTATACAAAATAGACTGTTTTCCGGTATGCTTTTTATAATATACAAGCCATATTTCTTTTTCAGTAGCGTGGTTTTTTTTTAACCAATCACGCCATTCATTTCGGTTTATTGCTTGAAATGTTTTCATACGATTTATTTCGGTATACCTCTAACAGTTTTGATTGTGGATAGTAGCGCATAGGTTGCTGCATCTTTCCTTTTGTTAAAATTAGTACTTTTAGATTTTAGAATCGTTCTGATTTAATGGAAATGACAATTTTTATATTTATTGTTGGCAACTGTTTTTCCAAGAAGTTTGGCAAGCCATTGAACCACTATGATTTTTAGCTTTCGTTGCGTTTTATGCTTTATTTTTAATGCTTATTTTTCAATTAGTTGGCCAATTTTATCTCAATAAGCTTTTTAATATCCGGAATTCTCAGATCGTTATTTATGGCTATCCTTATTCCGCGACCTTCGGCATATTTCCTTGCCTGCACTAATTCAGTTTTAATCCCAGGAAAAACATCACTTGCCATAACAATATCTGTCGCTTTTTGCCCAAAAACAAATGCAACTTTAAAATAGTTTTTTCTCGGAAGAAAATAAATAATTGCTCTTTTTTTATCTTTTATCCGATAACTCCAACCATATTTTTTACCGGGATAATTCCATTCAGATAATCCATTAGGATACTTGCTCAATACGAAATTCTGAATCAGCATCCATAGATCATAAGTTGAACCCAATTTTTCGATTAAATCATTATCAGTCGGTAGTATTGTTTTGTCTTGAAAAATGCTGATATCATCCATTTTATTTCATGTTTACTATTTTGAAGCATAACATACAACGAATTAAGAATATTTAAAGTTGAGCATAAGTTATCGCCCCTTTCCTTTAGTTAAATTTACGATTCTTCGGGTTAAGAATCATTCTGTATAATAGTTGGTTTATTCATAAGAGGGTACATTCTTGCCTAAAATTATATCTCGCTTCCCAACCCAAATCTCACCTTCTTTTCTTAAAGTCAATATACCAGAACTGCCACCTCTGGGTGAGTCAGGATTGATTTCTTTTTCAGTCAGTAAGCTGTCATTTTCAAAATGATAACTCCCAATCCAATAAAATTTTCCATCAGGTTCTAAAATAGTAAGATGAATATGAGTGGGGGTAGATCTACTTGGATAAATTCCAGGTTTCAATGTATAAAATGAATAATGTCCATAACTGTCTGTTTTTACCCATCCTCTTATGTAACCGTGTCGTTTCGCCCACCCTGTTTCATTTCCCGTTGTGGCATATTTTCCTTCTTGGTCAGTATGGTAGATATAAAGGATTACGTTCGGTGCAGGAGTTGTTCCGTCTTTCTTATAAATTGTTCCAGTCACTTTTATTCGAAGCCCTTGACTTCTGAAGTCTGGTAAAGTATCTATACTGGTCAATTCTCTCTCACCATATTCAAAAATTGCGTCACAGCCTTCACAAGGTCCTCCCACCAGTCGGGTTGATTTAATCTTTTGAGAATATCCGCAAGATGAAAACAACATTATCAACAATAATATTGGTACGTATTGTGTCATAGTATAATTTTTTAATTACCGCCAGCGGTTATTTATAAGATTTGTGTGGTTGTAAAGTTCTCACTTTACTTTCTTAGCAAATTGGTTTTTTTTCTTTGTTCCCCTGAGCCTATCGATAACACTTAAAAAAACAGGCTCAGCCTAAGTGCGCTACTAATTTAAGGATAAATTTTATACAGTGTGCCCAATGTTATTATTCTACCAATAGTTCGATGATTACTAAATAGGCGCAATGATCAGAAGCGATTGGATCTTGAATGACTTTAGTTTCAAGAACCCTCCACCTGTTTTTAGGATAAGACATTACGTAATCAATTTTTATTGTAGGGTTATCTGAAGGAAATGTAGGTTTAGGTTTCTTCTTATTGTAGGAGGCATACCATATTTCCTCAAGGATGTTAATAGGTGTACTCCCTGGTGTAGCGTTTAAGTCTCCAACCAAAATAGTCGGATATTTATTTAAAGAAAATACTTCATTGATTTTTTTCGCTTGCGCAACTCTATCTTTTTCGTTTTTCAAATGATCCAGGTGAGTTCCTACAAATGCTATTGTGTCACCTGAGGGTAGCACTGTTATTATTTCTAAAGCAGTTCTGGGCTCATTTCCGGGAGTATAAGGCAGTGCAACATTCCTGCTTTGCAGAAAGGTATATTTGGACAATACTCCCTCACCATATTCTCCACCGCTAAAGTTCATAGCTTTTGCAAAAATAGGTGACATTTTCGTTCTCCACCCTAGTTCGGTTACCAGATCAAACTTCTTAGATCTATTTGTTTTATAGTCAACCTCCTGCATCGCCACAAAATCCGGATTAGCATCTTTTATCACTTTAGCTATTACATCTAAATCAAAATCACCTTTCGTAGTTGCTCCGTGAAGAATATTAAATGATAGCACTCTAACAATTCTTCGACTATCAATTGTAGTTTGAGACCAACCGATTTGAACAGTGAATAGTACAAACAGGATTATTGATGTTTTTAATTTCATACTTTTTAATTAGTATTGGTAACGGTTAGTATTTGGCAAGCCGGGCAGTAGAAAGCAATAAACTTTCGGGTTTGCTCTTAGCCAAATATGCGATTAGACACAAATTTAGTATTTTTTATTTACCCGTCAAATCGTAGATTTGGCGGAACTTATTTCTTGCAAAAAATTTACCATAAACATCTAAAACCCTTATGTTTTATGATGCATTGTTTCAGGGCGTTTATTTATTAATAGAAAGTGTTGTATACTTTTCATAATCTAAGCACCATCTGTTTACCGATTGATGAAAATTTATCCCCCCAGGTGTTGTATTATAATTTTTAATGAAATTAAAACCCAATTTTTTCAAAATTTTGTTGGGTGCAAGATTTAAAGGACAAGGTTCACAATACAATCTTTTCAACTTGAAATTTTTAAAGTAGTTCGGTAAAGACATTTTAATAAATTCAAATCCAACTCCCTTTTGTCTGGTAATATCTCTCCATAAGTGTAAATGCATATGGGCTTCTTCTCCAAATTTTATTTTATTAATGTTTGAATGTCCTATTGGGATGCCATTCAGTATCCATATGATATAAAAGAAACTTTTATTTTTAATCGATTTTTGATATTCTTCCGATAATAATTTCAACCAATCTTCTTTAAAGGGTAATTTAGTTGTATCAACGCCCATCATAACTAGAAAGTCATTGTCTGCATTTAGAAAATAATCAACGATCTTCTCAAAGTCATCAATTTTTAATTTTCTTACTGAAAGCTTTCCCATAGATTCTAAAGTAATTATAACGAAGTATTCCAGTTTTGAATTTCAATAATATTTCCTTCTGGATCTGTTAGATATGCAAATGTCAGAATTCCTTTTTCTGCTATTCTTGTCTTAATGATCTCTCCAATTAGTTGGCCACCAAAGGATATTACCTTTTTCACCATATTAGAAACATCACTGACATGAAATGCAATGTGCCCAAAACCTTTCCGATTTGCAACAGGTTTTTCCTTTTCAAGCATGATGTTATATTCAAATATCTCTAATGTAGGCCCATCTTTACCATAACCTGGTAGCATTAAATGAATACCGGTCAACGAAGCATCTTTAACACCTGTTCCTTTTTCAAGCCAACTTTCTGAAATATTACGCTTAGGTAAAATTTTCTTACAGCTGAACACAATAATGTAAAAATCAGCTAAATTTTTCCAATTTGTACTAACTATATTTGTATGCATGTATTTTATATCCATATTTTATAAATCTTAAGTATATGCTTCAAAGTCTAGTAATTGTCAAGGATTTTTGAAAATGAATATGCTCTGTTTTTAGAATCTATAGCAATATTATATATATTAATAAGTTTTAAATAATTTAATCCCAAATTAAGACATAACTATTCTAATAGTGAAAATATTTCGTTAAAATCTTTTTTCTCTACTTTGATATAGAATAGTTTTGTAATTATTAAAATGCTTTGTGTTCAATTTTATCAATTTTAAAATAACGTATAGTTTTTTCTATGGCTTTATCAATATTGAATGATTTACAGGTATAAATTATTATCGATAAAAAATTTGAATCAGTCCAAACGTAAAGAGAAATTCCTGAATCAATTAAAGGAACAAATGCGTCAAATCCTTGATTTCCTTCTTTGCCTTCTCCATCTGGAGAAAATATAATAGGTTCTCCATACATTCTAAGTTGTAAGCAATTAGTGATTTCATAAAAGAATTGTTCTATCACAGATTTGTTTACATTCATTGAGTAAAATCCTTCAATGAGTAGTCGCTGTCTTGTTATATTCGGAGCTAAATCTTTCATAAATTCAGTAAAAAAAGTTTTTAAAAATGAAGTTTCGCATCAAATGCCCTGTAACGCTTTTAATAAAAGCCTGTTTTATGGGTTTTATTATTTGTTATCTGCTGTTATATGGTCTAAGACTGATATCAAATTAGTTGAATTTCATATTTTTAATCCTTTTCTATCAATTTAATTCTCAGAAATTGTCTCCATTCAGTATCTGTTTTCTCTAAACTCTGACCATAAACTTCTTGGAAGTGTTCATTAATTTCCGAATCATCAAAATTGGAGATTAAGAATAGGCTCTTGAGCCTGTCCCAACCCCATTTCTCAACTAAAAAATGGATTAACAGACTTCCAGCTGTATACATCCCTTTGTGTTGCCAAAAGTTATCATTAATAGCTATTTCTTGAAGTGGAGGAATATTTTCCAAATCCACTTTTTTATCAGGAAAAATAGAGATATTTAATTCCGGATTCGACATCTTTTCAGCGTAGGTTGCTAAACCTTCTCCAAAAAGAGATGGTGCTTCCCCATACAATCGTGTCCAAACCCAGTGTGCATATTCATGGCGGAATTTTTCCAAATAATCAGGCGTTTGTTTTGTATCCAGATAGAAAAATAAGGTATGCGGATCAACCATAAATCCAAATGTTGTATTGGTTCGGGTTTTAATGATAAAACATAATAATCGAGTTTGTTGTGCAAGAATTTCTTGTTTTGAATCAGCCTTCATTTCAAAAAATTCATTCAACTGAGAATACATTTTCTCAGATTGTTCAGCAAGGGAATCAAACATTATATCATCTTCATCATGGACATCGATATAGTAGTGCAGCATATAGTTTGGTGAAATCCTATTTTGCCAATTTGTTGCTGATACTATTCTAGGAAACCAGGAATTGAACTCAGGCATTACTACCTGAAATGATGATGAATCAATCGCAATTTTGAAATCTTCAATTGTCTCAATGTTCCTGATGGATAGTGAAACTGACTGAGCTTTAATATAAATAGGGAGAACATAAATAAATGAAAATAAGGTAATAATAAATTTAATTTTCTTCATAATTTCTCTTTTTTATTTATTGCGTAAATCAGTATTTTTAATTTTTATAGCAGATAACGTTTGACAATATGAAACGGTTGGGTTTTCGGAGCACGTCTGTATCCAACGTTGGAAAAGTTGATTTGAAAATTAAATGCTCGAAAATCATTAAACCCCAACTGTTTTATATTGTGTGTTAGATGCTGGCTCTATTATTCATTCATTATTATTGTTAACACGATTTAGTTCTAAATCTTGAAAATCAAAACTGAAATCAATATTTGGTGAAATTCCTTTCATCTTAATCATTACAGCTTTTCCTTCTGTATCTAAATTGAAAGTTACAAATGCATCACAAGGCATATCTGTGTATTCCCATTTTACAGCAAAAGTAGTGGCTTTTTTTACAAAGCCACTACTTTTGCT
>PVMS01118743.1_pt1 | contig 14056 bp, 9 predicted proteins | sample 1853461 | NCBI WGS metagenome assembly PVMS01 (sample SAMN08582032, study PRJNA380276) | Marine sediment metagenome, whole genome shotgun sequencing project. | isolation source: ocean sediment barecode stripped | collected 2017 | reverse complement strand
CTGGAGACAGCTTTTTGGAATGCTCTCGATTATTGGAACCAACATCGTTATTCTTATCGTTGGAAGAAAAAACCGCAAGAACAGTTGCCACCTTGGGGTGACCTCGGCTTCTCTAAAGTTACTTAGCGAGAAGACCACTTAACTGTATGATCAATAAGTCTCAGGTATTTAGGCATTATCACCGACCAATCGTACATATCAAACACCAATTTGTAGCCATTTGAGACAAGCTTCTGACGAAGGTTTTTGTCATTCAACAAACGGACAGTCTGCTCGGCAAACGCTTCAGGGGTATCAGCTAATAAAAGCTGCTCATTGTGTTGGACCTCCAAACCTTCTGCTCCTTTGGTCGTAGCGATCACAGGAGTCCGCAAAGCAAATGCTTCCAATATTTTCAATCGGGTTCCTCCACCTGAAAAGATTGGCGCCAGACTGATCCAAGATGAGGCGATGAGTGGACGGACGTCATCAACATGTCCAACCAAGTGAACGTTTCTTGCATCGGGCAGCTTTTGATCAGTTTTGTCTCCAGTAATGGTCAAATGCACATCAGGCACTTCTATTTGGATCAATGGGTAAACTTTTTCAACAAACCAGTGCATAGCATCATAATTTGGGATGAATGTCAATGAGCCTGTAAAGATCAACCTGTTCAGCTGTGGGATTTCGTCTATATCCCGGTAACTTGCTAAGTCAACTCCATTAGGAATGATTTCAACTGAACCAAACTCCGGCACCATTTCCCGTAATAATTGACGCTCCGTATAAGATACTACTGTACAATAATTGAAATTAAGTAGAAGGTTCCGAAAGTAAGTTTGTAGTTTCAAAAGAGTTAGACGGCGGCGAGTCTTACTAATCACATTACCTGCGTTGCGCACTGCGTCTACAAATACTCCAACTTCCACCTCATCGAACACTGCTGGAATGTCGCAAGCCTTATCCAAATAATCAGCCATGTATATCTGGGAGGCAATAATTAGGTCATGATTTCCGATGGTGATTTCATCTTGAATTCGTCTATCCATTTCCAGCATGTAACGGTCAGCCAGCACTCGCGGTTTTCGATTCAAGAATCCTAATAAGGCTCGCGCACTATTCTTATTGTATTCCGTCTTAGGCAAAACATGGATTGTTTCACAAATTTCCTCAAGTACCTGAACTGGCTCTTTTGGCACCTTTTCTGCGAAAGTCACTAATGTTATTTCGTGATGGTGAGCCAAATCGCGAATCAAATTGAATATTCTCAGCCTGGAACCATTATCAGGCGGGTAAGGAAACCAAGCAGATAAAAAAAGAATTCGCAAAATCTAATCTCTTCTCTTTGTGATCGTTTTATCTTTACTACCGATAGGAATCATGCACTGGATGTTAATCGTCCTATTTGGTTTCATCAACCTTCATCTGACCAAAATGACCCATAGTAAAGTCGCGTAATGCCATAATATTGGCTGACCGCAATTTTCTAAATGATTCGTTCCAATATTGGGGTTTCAATGTCCATGCGGCAATACTTCGTAAAGTTCGTAAAATAATCCGCAAAATTGCCGTCCAGCGATATCGAGAAGGGGAATGTTTCCAAAAAAACAACAATGCATTACGCGTCATATAATAAGTATTTGCAGGGGATGCCTTACCTAATGTAGCAGAAACTTTATGCCACATCATCGCTTGGGGTGCAAACCAAATCTCAAATCCTTGTCGCCATCCCCGAACTCCCCAATCAACATCTTCAAAATTTAGATAATATATTGGATCTAAAACGCCGACCTGCTCTATAAACTTTCTGCTGACCAAGACACCGCAACCAGCAATAAAATCGACTTGCTCTGGTTCCTGGAAATGAGCGCAATCAGAAGCTGGTTGAAACAATCCCCGGTTGGTTGTCTCACCTTTTGACCAGTTAATAAAACTACCTATCGCGAAAATCGTATTCTCTGGCTCGTAGCAATACATTTTTGGACCGATCATTCCGATATTCGAGTCTGATTCAGCATACTTTACTAATTCCCCCAGCATGGTTGGCTCGACCAGCGTATCGTTGTTCAAGACCATTACATAGTCTGCACCTGAATCCAACGCATATTGAATACCAAAATTATTCCCCCCGGCGTATCCTGAGTTTGTATCCAATTCTATTATTTTTATTTTTGGGTAGGCTTCTCGGATCTCCCTCACTGATCCGTTGGTTGAACCGTTATCAACTACGATTGGAGCATAAGGCTGATAATTGGAGCCATTGAGTGAGCGTAGACATTCAATGGTATCTTGCGCATTATTCCAATTGAGAATAACAACATAAACCAATGGTTTCTTTTGAGTTTGTGTGCTCAATTATCTCCCCAAGGCATCTGTTCCTTTATTAGATTCAGCGGTGGTCAACTCCTCGTAAATCACGAGCAGCTCTTCTACCTCTGTCTCGATCTTCTTTACAGGGCTAATACCGGTGCGCAAACGCTTGATTAAACCGGGCTCATTAATGAAGCGATACATTTGTCGAGATAAATCTTCTTCGCTACTGCGTTCGAATAACAAGCCATTCAAATCATGTTTTACAAATTCAGCAATCCCTCCCACATTCGAGGCAATTACAGGGGTTTTTGAAGCAAATGCCTCCTGAATAACACGGGGATTGTTTTCTTGCCACTGCGATGGGACGATAAGGACATCAATCTCTGACAAGACTGTCCCAAGCTGATCATGAGAAAAGCCACCACAGAATGTAATCGATTTTTCTCTCCCTTTGATAGAACTCAATAGTCGATCTGTATATACTGATTCATTATGGTAGTTACCGTATATGGACAACGTCGCCTGACCATCGAATAAATCCGTGGTAAATGCCGATAATAGAATGTGCAATCCTTTAATGGGTTTGATCTGGCCGATGTATCCAAAGCGAATGCAACCATTAGAGGATGATGGCAATGTTTTCACTTTCCATGACAAATCATGACCGCTGTGGATCACATGGATTTGTCTTGATATTCCGGAGGATTTAATTATCTCTCTCAAATAAAACGAGGGCGCCACGACCACCTCTGGGATATCGATCATCTCTTTCAAATACCCTTTTCGGTCTCCCATATCCAATGCCATGCCCCTCAACCCACGCAGATTACTCAATCCGGGTTTGCGGCTTACCCACTCCATCGCTGCTTCACTTGCTTTACTGTCCACAACTCGATTCAACCGCCGATATGTCCGATTTCCTGAAAGCATGCAATCAAGGCATTCTTGATTGGATGTCCGCCCATTACAAAGAGTGTTGTTGCTCCGCAGCAAAGTGTGTTTTGGGCAAATGAACCAGTAGTCGGTGAGGGTTAATACAATGGGCAAGCCAAAATCATTAATTGCTTGAATGACACTTGCTGTTAGCGTATAGCAAGATGTTATGTGAACAATATCTGGCTGCCAATCCTTCAACCAATTAACCAATTCCCGGGCGATTATTGGATTACGGTACAAATATTCATTTGGATTGGGTGCTAAAATCCAGTTGAGATGAACCCGCCGAACAGGTATATCTTGATATGTATCATCACTAAACCCATTCCAATATTGGTCTCCTTCATCCCAACTACCTGCACAAACAACTTGTACCTGGTTTCCTGATCTCAGCAGTTGTAAAGCATAAGCGAGAGTTCGTTTCTCCGTTCCTGCTGTATGAGTAGGAGGAAAGAAACTCGACAGCAACAGAATTTTCATAGAAAATTATTCTTTTAGACAGATTGTTTCCAGCGTGATGAATTAATCATAATAACGCCTGAGCATCATTTCATAAGTGATGATTGGCGCGATTTTACCGATAGTCCATTCCTCTTGTTTCGAAAGATGACGATCCATCAGGGAACGCAAATACTTCGGATCAAAAATACCCCGCTCCATTGTTCTTTGATCGAATAATATATTTTCAGCCCATTCACGAAGATCGGTCCGGAGATAATTTTCGTAATCTGCATAGAGTGTAGCTAATTCCGGGAAAATATTCCAAAGATAGGGGTTGATTCTCCGCTTAATCCTAACGGATAGCGCGTGGGTGTTTCGAATAACAGTGTGGGTTGTTGGTAAAAATTCGTCATCGTCATATGGTATATAGGCGAGCCGAGGTGTTTGTCTTTGTATCACAGCTCTATATAGTATTTGATCTCTGCGTACCTCTGCTGGAATTGAATATAAGAAATCGATCAGGTCATAGTCAAAAAAAGGGAAGCGCATTTCGATATGCGAGCGAGAAAATGTTACTAAATTATGGAATAATCGCCGAACGCTGTTATGGAGAAAAAAATATTCACTCCTTAAATCTGAGCGGTAATCTAAATACTGAGAGATTTCATCTCGAAACGATTCAAAAGCCAGACCCTGAAGTTTGCTGTGAATTGGTTGATAATAGAGCAGGTTTTCTTCAGCTTCAGTGATCCCTGGCCAGGTAAATATTTGATTATATAGGTAAAAGAGGCGGGTAATAAATGCTGCATCATCAACAGATGAGGTCAGTAGATGTTCGATTTGTTCATTGGTTCCCATCACGACTCCACCACCCCAACCGGATAAATTAACATCCATCAATTGCCGGGCTTTTGGTAAAGTACTGATCCCATGTGCATGAATCCAACTGTGGAACCCCTCTGTTAACTCTAGGTGGAAATCAAAGTTCTCCTTCACCCAATCACCATTGGGAAAATCAACCCAATAATGATCACTTCCTACAGCTTTTGCGATACGACCAGCATAAATTACGTCACGACAATCTGCCGTGCCATAAGTCAATGAAACAATCGGTCGACGCTCGATCATGCCAAGTATCGTTCGCGAATCAAGTCCTCCACTGAGATAAACTCCAGGGCGATAGACATCGCCTGATAAGCGATTGACCGCACGACTCAGGATCATAGCTGTCTCTTCCACCGCCTCCTCAAAACTCACTTCAGGATTATACGGAATATCAGCAAATGACCAGTATGAATTGACTGAATATGAGCCGGAAGCCAGTTCATAAATCAAAATCGAAGCGCATGGCAACAGTTGGATTTCTTCAAAGAATGTGCGATCGCCAAGAAGGAGTTGAAAGCGGACATATTGAGCAAGAGCTGTGAGATCCAATTTCCTTGGAAAATATTCATCACATAATATGCCTTTCATTTCTGGCGCAAAGATCAACCGTCCGCCACGGCATGAGTAAAATAGGGGGTATATGCCAAATCGATCATTGAAAATTAGAATTCGATTGCTCTCTTGATCGTAGATTGCAATGATGAAGACTCCCTTTAATTTCGAGACAAAGTTTTCCCTCTCCTGTTCGTAAAGAGCCATCAGGAGCTCTTCATCAGATTTGACATCCATATTTACAGCAAGCATTTCCTGATTGTAAATCTCACCTGCCATTACTAAAGCAATGGTCCGAGAGGAATTCCACACAGGTTGGGGCTCCTTGTTAAAAATCCCGATGCCTATCCTCCCTATAGCCAAATTCTTGGAGTCATCAACAAAACTTTCAGCGATGAACCAATCCCGATGAGACATCGCTTCCGACATTTGACTAGCCAGAGATCGAATGTCTATGGCTCGTTCAGGATCTGCAAAACCAAAAACACCGCTCATTATTTCACCTTATTATCCCTCCAACATTAATGATGCTGAGAATATCTAATCAACTTCAGGATATAAACGAATCAAGACATTATCCCCAAAACCTAAATTGCGTTAGACACTCAATCATCGCAATAACCATTGATGCGATCTCTCCCCCTTCTGATTGATGTGATGCACGTGTCCCCAATCGCTAGCCTACCGCGAGTCACACCTCGCGCCAATGTGCCCCAGTATGGTCGAGATATTACGAGTCCTAAGTGTTGCTTTGATGCTTTCCAAAACCACTTGAATGCCCGTCGCGCATCATTAGCTCGAAACGCTTCATCGGCAAATGCCAGGTATGCACCAGCGGCGATCTTTGAATAGTGCTTTTCTAATGTGGGTGAGTCCGGGCTTATTTTTTCTAATTCACTTAATAATCCCCGGACATCCATCTCTGAACGCTCCCATTTGAGGGGGTTAGGTTCGGGTCGAATTTCAATCGGCAAATGCGCTCTTGCCAGAAGTCGCCAAACTCCTAATTCATTACATGCCTCGGGGTTTATATCATGCATCCTTAAGAAGTAATACGCACTCAACTCGAAATCTCCAAAAGCCAGGTACCGGGTTGACGCTGATCTAAAATATTCTGTGTATCCGTCCTTCTTCTCCTCAGACCATGCAGATGGATCATCACCTTCTGGGGGACCATGATCTCGTTCTAAAATTTGATAATAGGCAGCAATCATCCGTTGCGGATCGCTGGACATATTGGAGCCATGCTGGCGATACCGAACTAACGTTTGTGGAACCCCTACAAAGGGGTTATTGCCTGAGATCTTTATCCACAGATCCATATCTTCCACAGCTTGGAGGGATTCATCAAAGTATCCCTCTTTTTCTGCAATCTTCTTTCGAAAAATAACAGCGCTAGGTATCAACCAATTGCCTCGATTGACCAAATATTTATAAAATTCATCAGGAGGAACAACCTTCTGAATAGGTGAGCCTATGATATTCCCATCATAATCTATATAGTTATATCCACAATATACTGCAGCTGCCTTTGGATTGCTCTCTAAAGTTGGAAGCAGCTTTTCCAGATAATCTACATCCCAAACATCATCAGCGTCCAAGAGGGCTATCGCCTCAGCTAGCGAAGTATAGATACCAGTATTTCTTGCTGAACTCAAACCTTGGTTATCCTGATAGATGTAACGAATTCGTGGATCATTGAATTGAGCTGTCACCTCGGGAGTGTTGTCAGTTGAGCCATCATCCACGACGATGGCCTCCCAATCATTGTAGGTTTGGGCTAGCACACTCTCAAGGGCGTAACTCAAGTAATGTGCATGGTTATAACATGGGATGATCACACTCACATCTGGACACATATTTCCTCACCTCTGTCTTATGATGAACACAACTAAAATCAATAATATGACCAGGGTGGAGGCGATAATAATGGGTGTCATCGGATTTGATGGAGTTGATGCAGTATTATCAAATAATTGTGCTGTGGCTTCAGGAGTAGTTGTGTCAATATCCTGAGTTACGTTATTATCAATAGCCTGATCGATGTTCGCTGGATCTTTGGTTTGTGATTGTTGTCCGGGATTAATAATTGGGATAGATTCTTGCGCAATATTGGGTGCATCCACTATTCTGTTGGAATACCAGATATTTTGAGTTTCATTGCGATCATCATACACAATTTGGAGCTTATTTCCCTGACAAATGGTAATGTCCTGTCCATGGGGATCAATTGCCCGATCTTCAATCCGCTCTGGAGGCCCCCACATCACCCCATCCCATTTGGCAGAGTACACCCCTCCTCTTATTGCAGTTACGACGTGAACCACTCCCGCACTATCCTTCGTTAATGCATTCGGGCCTCCAAAGGCTGCCCCCAATTCCATAATCTCAACCGGTTCACTCCATGTTTTCCCCCCATCATCAGACCATTGATGCATTCGTCTTGGATCGTGCCATGTTAAATGAATTTCATCTTTACCAAATGCATACGGTGAAATCACGTTCACACCTTGAAAAGCAGTCCCAAGATCATCAATGAGCCGGTAATCGCTCCAGGTTTGACCGCCATCTAGTGAACGTGCATATCCTACCTCTGAGTAATCGCCATAATCTTGAGAACGGATGGTTATACCTACATGGATGAGACCCTCACCATCAACGGCTATTCTGCCGAAGGGATCGGAAGGATAAGCGACATTTTTTAAGAAAACCTGAACAGGTGATGACCATGAATTACCACTATCCTTAGATCTGATATATTCGACCCCCACTTCGAGAAAATCGGATGAAAATGTTCCATACACAACATGTAAAGTTCCGTCTTTATCGATGGCAATTGACCCATCTTCTGTGCCTTGAGCAAGAGGCATTGGCGCCATCCAGGCTCTCGCATCGTTCGCCATGCTTAATGGAACATGAGAGTAATATAATCCGCCGTGTAACCATTTATCGACCCAAAGTAAGTGAAGCATATCGTTATTATTCGAAATCGCTGCTGACAATTTAATCATTAAGTTGTTCGGGTCAGGTTCAGTCATTACATCGATCTGTGCTGACCACTCAGCAGATGTATCATTCATATAATAGATGGCGGATGAGTCGAAGCGATTAGACCATAATAAGTGGGTATTTTGATATTGATCGCACAATATCACTGGGTATAAGGTATTGTGCGAAGTCGACGACTGAGTCATATCTATGGGATAGGTCCATATCGGAGAAGTCACTTGAGCATAAATTGCGGTATTGAAACCAAACATAAGCCCAATCAATATGAATACCTTAAAAACTGATCGTAAAACCTTTCGGGTGTTTAAGTTTCTACGAATAAGAAATTGTATATGTCTCATTACTACTCTTGCCACTGGGTGAAAAAATCGCCCCTCCATGAAGTGAAAAATGTGTATTAGTGATTGAATAGATTATCCACCACCAGATTTATCCTCAAAAGGGAAGAGCCTGAATCTAATACAAACCTCTCAGTCGCCTTCAATCATTTCAAAGTCACAGGTCACAGCGCCGTCAACACGGACGCCAAACTCCTTTTCTTCCGTATCGATAACATCTATGCGTATCGCGGAGTGAATCTGATCAAAAACATAACCGGAGGATTTAGCTAGCCACAACCCAACAACATAAATCCCAGGGTTAAGGTGGAGATTATCAATGTTGAATTTAATGATGTTTCGCCCCTGTTTGAGCTCCACTGACTTTCCTAGTGATACAGAATCGGCATTGACTAGTTTAGTACCATATTGATCAAAGATCGTAACTGCAATACTGTTAACAGTTCGAGTAACATTAGAAATAATTGCGAGCGAGAATTCAACCGGACCATTAGAGTAAGGTTTGAATCCAAACGATGCATTTGGACTACGGTAAGAAATGGCTTCGAAATATGCTTCTCCTGTACCAACTCGGCTTATGTCGCCGAGTTCAATCCAATTTCCGGGGGTAGATGAATAGAAATTTGAAGATAAATATTGTGAAATAATATCATCTGTAGCGCCTTTGGTTACTAATTGTCCATTATCGATAAATATTGTCTGTGAGCACAACCTCTGAATAACATTCATGTTATGGCTGACGAATAAAACTGTTCGTCCTAACTTGGCTACACTGTCAATTTTCCCCAAGCACTTCTTCTGAAACTCAGCATCACCCACCGCCAGAACTTCGTCCACGAGTAGAATTTCTGGCTCCATATGCGCTGCTACCGCGAATGCTAAACGTACATACATGCCGCTGGAATAACGCTTGACTGGCGTCTCCAGAAACTTCTCGATCTCAGCAAAAGCCACAATTTCATCGAATTTGAGCTCAATCTCAGATCGATGCATTCCAAGGATGGCCCCATTCAGATAGATGTTTTCACGCCCCGTCAGCTCTGGGTGAAATCCCGTGCCCACTTCGAGCAATGAACCTACTCGTCCATTAATCACAGCTCGTCCACTAGTTGGCTCAGTTATCCGCGAAAGGATCTTTAGTAACGTGCTCTTCCCGGCGCCGTTGCGACCGATGATTCCGAGCACTTCTCCTCGATCAACCTGGAATGAGACATCTTTCAGAGCCCAGATAGTGTCGTCTGCTACATGTTTCCCATTTCGCCGAAATGGAGCTGTGAAAATATCGACTAGCTGATCACGTAGTGTGTCAGAACGCTGCTGCACAATGCCGATTTGGTATCTTTTTGAAAGGTTTTCTACTTTAATGGATATGTATGACATCGGTAATGTTATTGGCCTCTAATATTCAGAACTGAAAATTTTCTCAGATAATGTCGGCGAAAGTTCGCTCGGTACGACGGAAAAATACTGCCCCGCTGATCAGAACCGAAATGGAGATCAGAAAGGAAATTAATAGAACCCACCCGGGAGCCTGGGCGCTGCCCAGATGCGGGCTCAACAAAGCCCAGCGAAAGCCTTCCACCACCGCGGTCATTGGATTAAGGGCCAGCAGGAAACGGTAAGGTTCAGGTATCAATTCGACACCATAGATCACTGGTGTGAGATACATCCAGATCTGGATCATAAATGGGACTAGGTAATTTATGTCCCGATAGCGGACATTTAGCGCAGAAAGCCAAAGACCAAAGCCCAAGGCCGTGATCATTGCCAAAAATAGAAATGCAGGTAAAAAGAGTATGGTATAGGTAGGTGGAGCTCGAAAATAAAACATCAAGACAACCAAAACGAGGAAACCTATAGCAAAGTCCACGAATCCAGAAAAGACACTCGAGATAGGGATCACCATACGGGGAAAATAAACTTTCGTGACCAGATTAGTGTTTAGAACCAGACTGGTTGAGGATTTGTTGATGGATGAAGCAAAGTAGGTCCAAGGCAGCAAACCAGCGAAGGCGAAGATTGGATATGGCACCTCTCCAGAAGGTACTTGTAACAAGTAGCCAAATAAGACAGTAAAAACAATCATGCTGACAACAGGCTGGATAAGTACCCACATCACACCCAGAGCAGTTTGTTTATATCGTACTTTTATATCACGCCAGACAAGGAAATAAAGCAGTTCGCGATACTGCCATAGAGCACCTAGTTGAAGTGAAAACCACCCTCGGCTTGGTTCAATAACGACCTGATGCTTAATTACCGGAAGCTCTTTTATTATATCCACAAATAATCCTCAATATTAATGAACTTTGAAATAAAACACAACTATCTCGCCCTAAGCTATCAGCTCCAAAGAGGGTAAGTCATCATGACATGATTTTTTTCATTTGATTTTGATCCTTGGTCATCAAATCAGATTACTATCACGGTCACCTACGAATCCAACGCACAACTATAATTATCAAGAGAATCACAATCAAACCGATGACTACCGGCCCACCAATAGCGATTAAATCTAAATTTCCCCTATTCTCAGGTTCCACAGGGAAGAGAACCGGCGTTTCAGTGCTCACAGGTGGAGAAGGAGAAGGTGTAGTTGCTTGAATAATGGGAAGCGTTGTTAAGGTAGTTTCTTGGGTAGGTGTGATTTGGACTATAGCAGCTGCTGCCTCTGGTAGATCAATGGCTTGATTGGTGAAGAAAAGCTGATAATACTCGTTTCCATCTTGGGTAATGTCATTATTCAAAAGGATTACATCTAAATTCCCGACCTGGGAAAATTCGCTAACAATTGAATTTATCTCCGTATCAGGTGAAAACTGCAAATCCATATTCGGTTCCGCAGACCAACTTTGCCCATCGTACACCCAATTTTGCAAAATAAAAGAATCTACACCACTCCGAACCACCAATAACAGATGCAAGCGTCCAGATTTATCCAAGGAAAGGCTTGGTTTCCCGACAGTCTCACCAAAAACAGATACTGGAGCTACGCGTTCCCAGGTCACCCCATCATCAACGGATTGTTCATGCCAAAGCGTGGACCCGCTAGTGTTTTCCTGCTGCCAGACCCTATGCACTGTTTCTTCTCCAGATGCAGCTATTTGACTCCAAACAATTTGTGCTTCCACCACCAATCGAGGTGTTGTCCAGGTAAGACCCCCATCTTCTGAGCTCGCATAGTAAAGCTCTAATGGTCCTTCCCCTGAAGGTAATGAATAACGGGTCCAGATAAGATGCAAATGCTCATTACCTGTCATGGCGAGGAGTGGATCATCAGCCATATCCCAACCAGCACTTTGTGCATCAAACACTGTAACACTTTGCGACCATGATTGGCCTAAATCATCAGAACTGGTTATATATATCCCTCGTTCCTCATTAAGCGGAATAGCATAGCTCACATAGATAACATCATTCGAGTCGATCAGAATGTCGGGTGAGCTCCCGGTCAAGAGAGGCGATGGAATAGAAACTGGTTCACTCCAAGATGAGGCTAAAAATGGCTGGATCCCATCCGACCGGCTGAAATAAATCTCCCCTCCATCGCCCCCGCTCCATACAACGAATAATTGTCCCTCAGAATCACTCGCCGCCTCAGGTTGATCCGCTTTTCCATATGGAGAGGCTAATATCTCGGATGAGGGAGACCATTGGCCATCCTTCCGAACTGTATAAAATATACTCTTCCCCAGCTTTTGAGATACAACGCTATCTACCTGGCTCCAGAACAAGTGAACCCGGCCTATTCCATCAGTAGCTATTGTAGGTGAATTTATCTTGGCCTCAACCGATACAACCTTTTCCAATGGACTCCACACATCCTCTTTTGGAAACCAATCAAAAACGTCGATCAATTGCCGTTTCAGCAACCAAATATCACTACCAATGCCCTCATCACAACCTACCATGTACAAGCTATTGGAAACCACCAGACTCGATCGCCAGCAACCAAGATTAACCATATTTTGGGTATCAGGATCCACAAAACTTGTCAACGGCTCTTGAAGCTGTGGATCGCTCCATCGAGACCCATCCCAGGCTATCATGTACGCCTGGTCTGCTTTCCCCATTAAGATACGATCTTGATCATCAGGCATGAGCTGAAATTCTGAAAAGCAAAATGGTATGCTGCCAAAAACAGGTTGGTGAAGGCTCCAATTGATACCACCATCTTTTGACCATTGAAAATATTGGTTGCAAAAGCTATCACTGCTGCCTTTACGCCACAAGAGCATCACATCCTCACCTATTGAATCCACCAATATCGCTGACGGACCAGATCCGACCAAGCCGACCTGAGGTTGATCAACCTCGATCGGTAAGCTCCAAGTTTGACCTCCATCCTCGGATGCTGCCAGATAAACCCGCTCTCGCGGACGATTATCCCAGGCAACAAACACTCGCGCACCATCCTCAATCATACTGCTGGAAACATCTACATTTGAGTCAACCAATTCCAGCGACCGGAAGTAAGGCGAAGCATAGAGTAATTCTGGTGTTGACCAGGTGCTGCTGCCAGCTCTTAGGCGTCGATAATATACACCGGCTGGGGATACTTCTGTCTCAAGTGACTTCACAAAGCTCAGATGAAGATCTCCATTTCCATCGATTGCCACATCAAAATCCAGGGGTGATTCAGCAATCTGCGCTTTTGACGACCAGTTTGAGAAACTAGGAAATGCCGAAGCTCTTCCCCGGCTATAGAAAAGTTTGTCTTCTGAGAAAGGTCTTTCATCGATTTCTCTCCAAAAGGCGTGCACAAATCCATTTGTATCTGCAATAAAGAAAGGCATCACATCTTTTGATGGTAAAACAATGGGTGCCGGAGCACTCCACTCGATACCATCTCCGGTTACATAAATTAAGCCAGCGAACTCATCATTCCAGAGGACATGGAAAATCCCATCAGAGTCGACTACGATCACCGGATCCCTTGCCGAGCCAGATTGAGATAGGTTGACAGGATCTGACCAACGATTTGTGGATTGCGCCTGAACTGTGGAAGCAATAAAACCGATAGCCATAGTCAGTATCAGGGTTATTCCAAGAATGTAATAATTTTTTCTTTTCCTATCGGAAATGCCAGCTGCAAAGTTCATTGATTAAAAAATCTCCGTCTCTTGGGTGTCACTGGTTAACTGTGTCCAAAATGCTTACCATTTCACTTGCCTGTGTGGCCAAATCCCGACGATTATTTTCACCCCACCACCAGGAATAAACTTCCATCTCATCTCTGGCTTCGCTGATCTCTTGAAGCATCCGTTCTGCATTTTCCAGATCGCTTTCCCAGACATATGCATAACCTAATGACTTCCTGATCCCACGATGGTCTGTATCAATATAAAATGCCCTCTCCAAATCTGTCTGAGCTGTACTGAAGTCTCTGCTTCGCATCGCAATCAGGCCGGAACGGTGTAATGCAGTACGTTCGTATGGATTGATAACCAATGCCCGCTTGAATAGAAAATCTGAATGCGCCAATGGAGAAACATCTGGATTGGCATTCCATTGATCATGCGGCCAATTTTCCAGCTCCCAGTGTGACATCTCAACTGCGCCTAGATTGGCATACCAAATGGATAATAAGGAACTTCGAAACG
>PVMS01169175.1_pt1 | contig 14059 bp, 11 predicted proteins | sample 1853461 | NCBI WGS metagenome assembly PVMS01 (sample SAMN08582032, study PRJNA380276) | Marine sediment metagenome, whole genome shotgun sequencing project. | isolation source: ocean sediment barecode stripped | collected 2017 | reverse complement strand
CGTAGGATTTGCCCCTTCCATCGGCAACGATATTCACGAAATTGACGTAAAAATCATCGATCATTTTTTTTACGATGGCTCTTTCGCTTGGATCCAGTGGATCCATGGCCGTCAGAATATTGGAATTTTTATTGGTTTTTACCACATCGGTAGTGACCCCAATTTTGTCGTTCATCAGTTTCTGAACATTGGGGAACAGTCCGAACACTCCTATGGACCCTGTAATGGTACCGGGACTGGCAAGGATGGTATCGGCCGGAGCCGCAATGTAATAACCTCCCGATGCGGCCACATCACCCATGGAAGCTACCACTACTTTCTCCTTGGCTGCCAGCATCACTTCCCTGTGGATCACATCAGAAGCCGAACCGCTTCCTCCTCCGGAATTGATCCGGAAAACAATGGCCTTAACAGACTTATCTCTCCGCGCTTTCCGGATGGCCTTGGAGATGCGTTCTGAACTTATGTAGCCTTCGCCGGCATTTCCATCCACCACGCTGCCCATGGCATAAATGACTGCCACTTTATCCCGGCTATATTCCTTGTCTTTTTTCTTCACAGTCACATCCTTGTATTGTTTCAGAGAGACAGCCTCCAGATCGTCGTCTTCTTCAATGCCCATTTTCCCCTTCATAAGAGTAAGCATCTCATCGTAGTAGATCAGCCCGTCGATCATACCTGTTTCTACCAGTTGATCTGAATCGATGGTGCTCAGTTCATCGGCAATCTGGTTCAGTTTCTCTACGGACATGCCCCGGCTCACGGATATGTCTTCAACAATCTTACCCCAGAGTGCACCCACATAACTTTCAATTTGCTCTCTGTTCTCAGGGCTCAGGTCATTTCTAAGGAAGGGTTCCACGGCCCCTTTATAAGAGCCATGCCTGATCACCTGCATTTCCACACCAACCTTTTCCAGCGCATCCTTGTAAAACATTACTTCGGCTCTCATTCCATTAAACAGGAACATCCCTTCCGGAGTCATAAAAACACTATCGGCCACCGAGGCCAGGTAATAGGATTTCTGAGTATAGGCATCCGAATAAGCATAGATGAATTTCCCGCTTTCTTTAAAATCCAGCATGGCCTCCCTGATCTCTCCCAGCGTGGCGATACCAGCAGAGACAGCACCCAGTCTCATAAAAATACCTTCGATATTATCATCTGCTTTGGCCTTTTTCAGGTCCTCCAGGATCTGGTTCAGTCCCATGATTTCGTTATACATGAAGTTGCCGGAAAAAAGAAGTGCAAAAGGATCCTCGTTGGCGCGGTCCATAATCTGTGCATTAAACTTTGCCAGCAGAACGGAGTTCTCTTTGACTTCCACGGGGTCTTTGGAGGTGGAAGAGGCAATAATGCCCATGAAAATTAAAAAGACCACCAGGGTCATGATAACCAGACCGGTAATTGTTGCCAGAAGGCTACTCAGAAAATTTTTCATATTATGAAATTTTGAAGCAGCAATGTACTAAAAATGTGTCTGATATTAAATACCTTAGTGTGAAGAAAGCATGAAGTTGATTTACCTTTCACTGGGAAGCAACCTGGGTCGCAGGGAGCAATATATGGATAAGGCCCTGGAGCAGATTCAAAGCCGGATTGGCGGCATTGAGCACGTTTCCAGGTATTATGAATCGGAGCCATGGGGTTTTTCCAGCGAGAACCGCTTTTTGCAATTGTTGCCTGGCGCTGCGAACTTCCATTGCACCCCTTGCTCTTTTGGATCTCTTGCTGGAGATCGAACAAGCTATGGGCAGGCTTAGAGAAGGGGTGGGTTACAGCGACCGGGTGATAGATATTGATATCTTGTTCTATGGCGATAGTCAGCTGGATAATCCCCGGCTTACGCTCCCGCATCCATCCATGGGAGACAGAAGGTTTGTACTGGCTCCTCTGGCAGAAATCGCTCCCCTGCTGATCCACCCTGTTTACGGCCTTAGCATTACGGAGATGTTGCAGGAGTGTAGCGACGAATCTGAGGTAATCCCCTTAGGATCTTAGTATCAGGCTCTTTTTAAAAGAAGATTTTCCCAGAACATATAGAAACCTGTATAGATGACTGACCAAATCAGGTTGGCAGCAATCAGGTAGAGGAATCTGGATTTGGATGCATGGTAATACCTGACCACCAGGAAGACCCCTACAGGAATGGAGAGCAAGAATGGGGTGATAAGGGCAATTCCGACTAATCCGTATTTCTTCTTGATGCGTACGATCCGCCGGTTTCTCCTGGTGAAGACTTTCTTTACCTGCTGTTCATCTTCCAGAATCTTACGATTCGATCTACGGAATATACGTTTCCACCAGTTGATAAGCCTTTCTGAGAGAAATGCGAAAAAGCAGATCCCAAGAATTCCTCCAACATTGGTCCAGAAAATGGTTTCCCAAAAACTGAATTCAAACCGGATGAAGACCAGGGGAAAGGTCGCAGCGAATTTAAAGGAGCTGAAGAGTATGGTAAGTAAAATCGGTACCAAAGCAATAAGTCTTAGTTGATCAAACCTTCATCTGCGAAACTAAAATAGGACTTATCTGCAATAATTACATGATCCAATAATTTAATTTCGAGCATTTCAGCTGCTTTTTTTTTCTTTTCGGTGATTTTCAGATCCGCATCGCTGGGTTTCTTGTTGCCCGAAGGGTGGTTGTGACAGACAATGATGGATGAAGCCAGGTTGTCCAGGGCCTTTTTCAGGATGATCCTGGTATCGATCACTGTTCCGGAGAGTCCTCCCTGGCTTACCTTATACTTCCCCAGAACCCGGTTGGCCCGGTTGAGCATTAATAACCAGAACTCCTCGTGTTCGAGATCCCCCATGAGGGGATGAAAAAGCTTGTATACAGTTTCGCTGGATTTGACCGGAGTTTTTTCAGAGTGCTGCATCCCGGCCCTTCTCCTGCCCAGCTCCAGGGCAGCCAGTATGGTCACAGCCTTGGCGGGGCCTACCCCTTTGATACGGACCAGCTCGCTGATCCCCTTCCGGCCCAGGATTTGTATACTGTTATCCGCTCCTTTCAGAATCTGCCGGGCCAGTTCCACTGCTGTTATGTTTCTTGTACCTGAGCCAATTAAAATTGCCAGCAGTTCAACATCAGAAAGATATTGCACCCCGCTGACCATCACCTTTTCTCTGGGGCGCTCCTCCACCGCCCAGGTGGTCAGGGCATGTGAGTTGTACTTGTTCATGTTCCTGTTTTATTCTTTGATATGCCAGAGCCAGAAACATCAGTGTAAAATAAGAAAGGCCATCCACGTTGATGGACGGCCTTTTAAATATCATGTATGAATATACCTACAGGCTATTCACGTGTTTTGCAAGCTTCGACTTGAGGTTGGATGCCTTGTTCTTGTGAATCACATTGTTCTTGGCAAGCTTGTCAAGCATAGAAACAACTTCAGAATACTGCTCAGTTGCGGCCTCCTTATCGGTGGTGTCACGCAGCTTCTTCACGGCGCTCCTTGTTGTCCTGGCGTAGTACTTGTTTCTTACACGCTTAGACTCTGTTTGCCTGATCCTCTTCTTCGCTGATAAATGATGTGCCATATCGCCTTATTATTTATTTGGGGATGCAAAAATAGTGATTAATTTGGATGATACAAACAAAGAATGCAAAAATAAATGGCTATTTGCATAGCTTTTTGGTGCTTATAAGGATGGCAGTAACATTGGAGGCCGTAATCAGAAGGATTAAGCCCAGGGCTGTCCCATAAATAATGCCATGAAGTGAAGGTGAAATAGTCAGGCTCCAGGTCTCTGCCATTTGATGAAGCTGACCGGCCAGAAGGGAGGTAAGCAGCAGGGACAGAGCGGTGATACCTGCCATCAGCAGAAATAGAAGCAAGATGTAGGGACGACTGATCTCCCTGTAATGGAAGCCAAGTTTGTTCAGCCTCCGGATTTTTTCAGAGGAGCGGCTGATCATCAGCTGGAGACTCAGGAGAAATACCAGGAAGGCGAGACCGATAATGATGGCAGCAACCACCACCAGGAAGCTGAGGACAAATTTCAGTATGATATTCATCCGGCTGCTCTTAAGTTTTTCCCGGATGGTATCATATCCCCTTTCTTCCAGAAATCTGATAATGGAAGGATCCGTGGGATCCTTGGAAACCATGATTATCTGGGAAGGATCGTTCTTTTTAAAGTATCCGTATTTGTCATTGGCCCACTCCAGAAAATCGACCGGTACCAGGATGGAACTTACACGGTTGCTGAACCCAACAATCCGGCCATTGTAGTCGTCATAGTTACCCCGACCCTGGCCCTTGAGCCTTAATTTGAAATTGATCAGGGAGAGCACTCCCTTGGGAATCTGCGGCAGGCCCTGACTGGGTGCAAATCCAAAGTTATAGAGGTTCAGGTAGTCCTGGGGGATGATTACCGGGATGGTGCCCTCTTCCGGATCCCATAGCCAGTCTTCCGATTTTACATCGATGAATTCGTCCGGAATCGCCTCAAAGAAGAGATCGGTAATGAAATTGGGGATTTGCTCACCCTCGGTGAAGGCCTGGACGGGAAATTCATTGGAATTGAATGCTGCCACCTGGTCGGCAAAGGGCTGGGCTTCGATCTCGGCAATTTCTTCCTGGGTGAATCCTCCCTGTGTCAGTCCCAGTGTATTGGCAATGTTTACTTTTTTGTTAATCACAATATATTCAGGATCGAGGAGGTCGCGATTTTCAGAAAGGACCAATTTGATATCCATATAAAACTGGATCCCGGCAAGCAAGAGCACAAAGCCCGCCAGGGTACCAAGGAAAGCCCCCAGAAGGTGTACTCTGCTATGATCTTTCCATAGTATCTGGTAGACGAGCCTCATAACTTTAAGCTGTGATCAATGTTTGGAAGCCCTGTTTCATTGAGCGAAGTGAGGATAAGGCCAGCATTCTGAGCATCACATTCTTCACGAATCAGATTGTAAGCTGTCAGGCTGTTTTCACGGTCCATGTGGCTGAAACATTCATCGGCCAGCAAGAAGTTGAAGGGCTGACACAGGGCCCGTATGATGGCCACACGCTGCTGTTGTCCGAATGAAAGAATGCCCGCTTTTCTCCCCAGAAAGGGATCAATCCCCAGCACCCGGGCCATTTCCATAATTCTATCCTCCGAATGGTATGCGGTCACTCTGTTTTTCAGCTGGATATTATCGAGGGCCGTCAGCTCATCAAAGAGCTCAAGCCCCTGGAAAATAAAGGAGAGTTTTTTCTTCCTGATCAGTGACCACTCTTTAGAGCTAAAGGAGCGCAGGTCACGGTCATCTATGGAGACATGACCCTGATAATCGGTACGAATTCCATAGATAACAGAAAGCAGGCTTGTTTTCCCCCTACCGGAAGGAGCTTCAACCACATAGGGTTTACCCTGTTCCAACAACAGGGATTCTGCCTCCCATACTTCCGAGCCGGATGTATCCTGCTCCAGCATCGGCAGGGGAATCATTTTTTCAAACCTGATGGTCATGCACTACAATTCTGATCAGCTAGCTTATTTCGGAGTGTCAATCAATTTCATGATGGTATACAGACTATTCTCCGAGGGATTGGTGGTCTTCACATATACCTTATTCTGGTAATTGCCGGCGCTTATACCCAGGTAGTCAAATGGACCGGTAAAACGTTCGACCATATTCTTAGCCTCCGGCTTCTGACCCAGCAATCCCTGTAACATAGCAGGATATTTTTCCATGTCAAGATTTACAAACATGCCGAGCGATCCATCCGTAAAGTCACCAAACCTGGAGCTGGTCAGCGGTGTTCCGTGGGTTCCGCTCTTTATGGCATCCTTATACCCTTTAGCATTCGTAACCACCAGAATATCATTGACAATACCGCTGTAGATTTCATTGCCCTGGAAATTGATGATGAAGAAATCACCCTCTTCTTCGACGGGGGCTAATCCCTGAACCGTCTCCATCAGTTTCTCCTGCAAAGCCTCCCCGTTCACTCCGATTCCCAGGAAAATTTCCAGGGGGATCATGGCTTCTCCTTCCACGCCGTTTATGGCTATGGTGAAATCGCCGGAAATGGCTTCCAGCAAATCCGACATCTCCATTCCGGTGGCCATTTCAACCTTATTTCCCATGGTGTCAAGTTCCGGGGGGGCAAATTTCTCAATCATCTTCTGTGTTTTTGCCAGGTCCATGGAGCCCGCAATAGCTACAAGCAGGTTACCTCCCGGAGCCAGGTTCAGCATGTCTTCATTGAGAGCGGGCTTCATGACGAGGAACTCCTCGATGTTCTTTTCAACCTCTTCACTGAAGTGGGTCTCCCCGCTAAGATTCATTTCACCATCTGCAAAATCCACGAAGACCTGTGCATAATTGTGATAGAGAGCAATCGGGAAATCAGGCATGTCCTTATCCATCATTGTTTCAATAATGGAGAACATTTCGTTGGAAGAAACCCAGAGATTAAGGTCTTTCATCTTCCCAAGGAAGTCTTTGAAATCAACCAGACTGGTAATGGATTCCTCCTTGACCGGACTGAACATTTTATCAAGACTTTCGATAAAGTAGGCTGTTTCAAATTCATCATTATCAGGTGAAGCCAGTACAATCATCTGCTTGCTGTTCCAGGCAATGATCCCCTGATTGTCGGGCTGAATCCAGCTGTAAACCTCATTGGTCTCAATTTCCTCCTCGATCCCCTCATTGATCTTGGAGAGGGTGGTTTCAAATTTCTTCTGGTCTTTCATACCGGTTATCACACCGATGATGGGAGCCTTCTCCTCCATCTTTACGAATACATAGGCATATTCATTCATCATTAGTCCGGTGCTCAATGGATTTTCAAGGATATGTCTCCAGATCTCATCTTTAACTTTCTCCCTTATGGACTCAAATGTGTTGATCTGGCTCTTGGTATGGATTTGCATGGGATGCAGAGTGACCACTGCAATGGCGTCATCCGGTATACTGTTGACGAACTCGGGTGCCTTTTTGGAACAGGAAGCCAGAACCATCAGGACCACCCATAGGAATACGACGGAGAATTTTTTCATGGATAAGCTATTTGAACTGTTTGTGGGAATAAAGATACAATATATACAACATTAATGGCATCGGCTATGCTCGATTAAAAGAAGTAGCGCGCACCGATACCACCTCCAAAATACAAACCAAGATCGGGAAGCAGGCTCAAGCCGGGGACAAGCTCCCCAAAGATATCCACCGGGGCCCCTTCAAACTGGTATGCCAGGCCGAAGGGAACCCGTATGCCCAGGCCCAAATCGGAAGAGAAGGCAACATAAGCACCCAAACCATAATAAACTGGAAGTTTTCCCTCAGATACGCTGATAAGATCATAGTTGTGAAGCAGAAAGTCTGATTGTATATGAAAATAGCCCGGCCCGGAAAATGACCAGGCAACAGCTGCATCCAGAGCCGTTCGTTCACTGGTCCACATTTTAGCACTCAGACCGGTAGGTTCGCCAAAAATGAGTCCCAGGCCCAATCCTTTGTCCTGTGCAAACATTCCCAGAGAGAAGAGAGAGAGATAAGAGAAATAAGAAGTATTTTTTTCATTACTTATAGCTTGGCTGGTTATTACTTGAATAGTATTAACAATAACGCTCAGGATTAAAAAAAATTTTCCTGAATGTGAATTACCAGGTTCTGTCTTTCAGGTAGGCATCCAGATCGGCCTTTGACATGGGCAGCTCATTGGGATTGTTCTCAACCCAGTCCAGAAAGGCCTGTTTGATTTCGTCGCTCCATCGTCCATCTATCTCACCCGGGGTGTAGATCCCTTTTTTCAGCATTTCATGTCCGAACATATCACGCAGCATGATAAATTCGGCCCGATCAACGACCTCTTCTGCCAGGTGAGCCGGGATGAACAATACCCCTGTTTGTTTGGCCAGTACCACATCGCCGGGGAATACCGTGGCCCTGCCGATCCGGATGGGAACATTGATTCCCATCAGCATTGATTCCATCAGGTAGGATGGATCAAATCCTCTTACAAAGGCATTGAAGCCTTCGATTCTGGCCAGTCCAGCCATATCGCGCGATCCCCCGTCAAAAACCACCCCGTTTCCCGAATTGGCATAGATGGCATTGCCCAGGTTATCACCGATCAATGTTCCGTCGACCACCTTTCCAAATCCATCGGCCACATATACGTCGCCTTGCTGAAGTGCATCAATGGGCCAGGAATTCATGGCACCCACCCGGCCCAGTTCGTGACCTTTTTCAGTGAGACGATCCATTAGCTCTGGCCTTCCGGGCATATACTGGGCGGTCAGTGCCCGACCAACCACGGCCCGATCGTCGTTGAGGATGACCCAGTTTCCTTCAAACTGGTTGTGGTATCCTTTGGAACGAAGTACTCCCCAGGCCTCTTCAATGGAAACCTTGAGCATCCTCTCAAGGATTTCATCAGCTACTTTGGGCCTGCCATCATCGAAGCGTTCTCCGCTCCATTCGCTGGTGTAATAAACCAGTTCCCCGGGGGTATTGAAGAATTGTGCCCTGGAATTCGTACAGAAAGCCAGGAATAAGACTGTTATCAGAAGCAGGGACTTTTTCATTGTGGGAATGTTAGAAATGTTATAAGTGTTAGATCCTATGTTAGGGGGATTCAGGAGCAGGGTTTTCATTTTCGCTTTTACGGCGCCACCAGGTGGCCAGGGAGCTGCCGGTAATATTCATCATAGGTCCGAATACCGCTGGTGCCAGTCCAATGGTGGCTACCCTTCCCATTTGCAGTGCAATCCCAGAGGCCAGTCCCCCGTTCTGCATCCCCACTTCCAGGGCTATGGTTCGGCATGATTTTTCATCCATCCGGGCCAGCTTACAGATCCAGTAGCCCAGGAAATAGCCAGCTGAATTGTGTAAGAGGCAGGCCAGGATCAACAGAAGTCCGATCTCCATCAGGCTATCTCTTCCAGCTGCAGTAATCACCACGATAATTATTCCGATACCGGTCATGGACAAAAGGGACATAAGCTTATCAAGCGCAATCTTCTTTCCCCCGGCCATCCTGGTAAACAGGTATGCAGCTACAAGCGGCAGTACTAAGAACCAGAGTACATCTTTCCCAAATTGCATGAATGCCGCACCCAGAGCCAGGTCGGAGGTCTGGAACAGAATCAGGTTTTTGCCGGCAATGATCAGCAGATATACCACTCCCTGGACCATCCTGCTTTTGAGACTCTCCTTACCGTAGGCAATGGCATTGAACATCAGTCCGGCCACGATGGGGAGGATGACGATATTGATAATGCTCAGCATCATGCCCCAGAAGTCAATGGGCACAAATTGCCCGGCCAGTAATTTCATCAGTGAAGGGGTGATCAGCGGGGCCAGCATGGTGGCCACAGCGGTCAGGGTAACTGACAGAGCAAGATTGGCTTTGGCAATAAAGGACATTACATTGGAAGCAAGTCCGCTTGGAGAGGAGCCTATCAGGATGATCCCGGCAGCTATTTCGGGAGGGAATCCGAAGGTAGTGGCAATGGTAAAGCCAATGATGGGCATAATGGTAAACTGACACACCAGTCCAAGCAGCACTCCCTTGGGCATTTTTACTACTCCAGCAAAATCCCGGAAGCTCATTTGAGACCCCATGCCGAACATGATGATCTGCAAAAGCGGTACAATGGTAGCTTTTAATTCGAAATCTCCCCATTTGATAAACAGTCCCGGGTAGAACATGGAGATGGAGACTGCCGCAAAGATCATGATGGTATAGGAAAATCCTCTGGAGATGGCATTTCCCCGTACGCCAAAGGCAAGCAGGATAAAAAATGAGATAAGCAGAGGACCGGTGAAAGTCTTGCTATGCGTGAGGACTGCGAACAGGAACAAGATCAGGAAGAGTCCTGCCAGGCCCAGCAATAGTTTGTATAGAGTTTTTTTCTTCATAGGCGACAGGGAAGATATAAAGTATTTTAATAATTTGTATGCTTATTCCAACAGAACCTATTATGAAATCACCGAAAAATCGCAGGGACTTCCTTAAAAAGGCCGGATTGGGGGGCCTGGGACTGGGAATGCTTATACATGCCCCGGCAGAGGAGCAAATTGATTACCTGACTCAGAATGTAAGCCGGTATTCGGGGCCTTCCGACCTGAAAATTACCGATATGCGCATTGCGCAGGTGGCCAACGTTCCCATAGTAAAAATCTATACCAACCAGGGGGTGCACGGACTGGGTGATGTTCGTGACGGAGCCGATAAACGCTATGCCCTGATGCTGAAAAGTAGAATCCTGGGGGAGAATCCATGCAATGTGGAACGGATCTTTAAAATTATTAAGCAATTTGGAGATCACGGACGACAGGGTGGTGGCGTTTCTGGCGTGGAGATGGCTCTGTGGGACCTGACCGGGAAAGTTTATAATGTGCCCCTCTATCAGCTGCTGGGGGGGAAATACCGCGATAAAGTGCGGATCTATGTGGATACACCTTCAGCAAATGACCCTGAGGGCTTCGCAAAAAAGATGAAGGGCCGCGTAGATCAGGGATTCACCATTATGAAAATGGATATCGGGATCGGTCTTATTAAGGATATTCCCGGTACCCTGACGAATACAGAACACTGGGATGATATGCGCGGATGGGAACAGACAAAAGGGAGTTACGGATTGACCATGCACCCCTTTACCAGGGTTCAGATCACTGAAAGGGAATCGCTGAGATGGTAAAATACCTGGCTGCCATGCGTGAGCAGGTGGGCTGGGAGGTGCCTGTGGCCATTGATCACGTTGGACACATGGGACTAAATAGCATGATCAGGCTTGGAAGGGCTTTTGAGCCCTATAATGTTGCATGGCTGGAGGACCTGATCCCCTGGCAATATACCGACCAGTGGAAGGAGATTTCGCAGGCAATTGATGTCCCTACACTGACGGGTGAGGATATATACCTGAAGGATGGATTCAGAGATCTTATCGAAAAACGGGCGGTGGATATGGTACATCCCGATCCTGTTTCTGCAGGCGGTTACCTGGAAACAAAGCGCATTGGAGATTTTGCCGAAGAGCACGGAATAGCCATGGCCCTGCATCATGCTTCCTCCCCTGTCACCTTTATGGGTTGTGTTCATACGGCAGCTGCCACGGAGAATTTTGTGGCCCTGGAGCACCATTCGGTAGATAATCCATGGTGGGAAGATCTGGTAAGCGGACTTGATAAGCCCCTTGTGAAGGATGGTTATGTTGAGGTTCCTGAAAAGCCCGGGGTGGGTGTGGAGCTTAATGAAGAGGTGGTAAAAGAGCATCTGAAAAAGGGAGAAGAACTGTTTGCACCCACTGAGGAGTGGGATGAGCGGCGTTCATGGGACAGGCAATGGAGTTAGAACAAGACAAGAGATATAATCCTATGAAAAAATTACTAGTAATGTGTTTGGCTGGAGTCCTGATGGGATGTCAAGGTGCAAAGTCTTTGAATACCGGGACCCTGAATCCAGGACAGCTTCGCTGCGAATACCTGGAAAATCCATCCGTGGTGGATGAAACGCAACCCCGATTGTCGTGGATCAATGTAGCAGGGGAGGGAGTCCGCGGACAGACCCAGACGGCCTGGCAGGTGCGGGTGGCCAGCTCCATGAATATGCTTGAACAGGCCGATCTCTGGGAAAGTGATATGCAGCTCTCCGATCAGTCGACACGTGTAAAATACGGGGGCAAAGCTCTGGAATCAAGACAGGAGTGCTGGTGGCAGGTAAGGGTGTGGGACCGTGATGGAGGGGTTTCTGATTGGAGTGAGCCAGCTACATGGCGTATGGGCTTGATGGATCGTGAGGATTGGAAGGCGCAATGGATCGGGGCTCCCTGGCAGGGCGAAGAGGCGCTTCCAAGACCTCCCCGGCATGATGCGGAACCAGAAGATATGGGTCCCCCGGCCCCAATGTTCAGAAAAGATTTTAAGCTGGAGAGGAAGATTGAAAAAGCGGTGGTATTTGTCACTGGTCTGGGCTATTTTGAATTGTGGCTTAACGGCACCAGGGTGGGGGATGATGTGCTGGTGCCCAACCAGACCAACTATGGTAGGAGGCCCAGGCTTAAGGATGCCTTGATTGCACTTCCCGATGATTTCACCCAATACAAGGTGATGTATATGGCCTATGATGTAAAGGATCTCCTGAGTAAGGGAGAGAATACCATAGGGAGCATTGTGGGAAACGGCTTCTACAATGCAGCCAAGTTCTGGACCGAAGGCTATGGCACTCCCCGCTTCCTCTGTCAGCTGCATATCAGCTATACCGACGGAAGTGAAGAGGTGATTGCCAGTGATGCCAGCTGGACTGCTTCCAGGAGTCCCATCCTGATGAACATGGTGTATTATGGTGAGGATTATGATGCCAGGGAAGAGCAAGATAGCTGGTGCTCGCCCGGTTTTGATGATTCTGCCTGGGAACCGGTGGCACTGAGGACGCCTCCCTATGGGAAATTGGTGGCTCATACGGCCCATCCCGACAGAGTGACTGAACGCCTGGAGCCGGTCTCCATTGAGAAGCTGGGCGAGGGCCGTTATTTTGTGGATTTTGGTGTGGAGATTTCCGGTTGGATAAGGCTGAACCAGGTGGAGGCGCCTGAGGGACATAAGGTGGAGCTGGAGCCAAAGGCAAATCTCTATTCGGGCAGGAACACTTACATATTCAGAGGGGAAGGTCCGGAATCCTATGCGCCACGCTTTAACTGGTTTGTCTTTAGCGGTGTTGAGATAAGCAACTGGCCAGGAGAGTTAAAGGCCGAACATCTCACGGCCGAAGCGGTGAATACCTACATTGAACCTTCGGCCACTTTTGAGAGCTCCAATCAGTTGTTTATGGATATCAATAAAATCTGGCGCAGGAGTCAGATCGACAATATGCATGGCGGACTTGCAAGTGATTGTCCGCACCGGGAAAGGTCGGGGTACACTGGCGATGGCCAGATTGCATGCAATACTGTGCTTCACAATTACGATGCAAAGAATTTTTATCAGAAGTGGATCGGCGATATGCGAGATGCGCAGATTCGGGAGAGCGGCTATGTACCCAACGGAGCCCCCTGGCAACCGGGATGCGGGGGCGGACCGGCCTGGGGAGCCGCCATCTGTGTGATGCCATGGGAATTTTACGTGCAGTACGGCTCCAGGGATATGCTGGAGGATAACTATGACGCTATGAAGGGCTACCTGAAGTACATGCTTACCTGGACAGGGGAGGATGGGATCATGCACTCGCAACGGACCGGCAATGATGGCTCCATTGTGAAATGGTATAACCTGGGAGATTGGCTGCCACCCGGGGAACTAATTCCTGATGAACTTGTGCACACCTTTGTGCTCTGGTCCTGTGCTGATATCACCTCCAAAACTGCCAGGGTACTGGGTAGGGAAGATGAGGTGGTGAAGTACAAAGCGCTGGCAGAAAAGACCAAGAATGCATTTCATAAGCGCTTTTACAATGAAGCGGACGCTTCGTACGGCGATGCCGGGGGTAACATCCTGGCCTTGAAAATGGGAATTCCCCTGGAGCAGTATGAAAAGGTGGTGGCTGCACTCCGGGCAGGAATACTGAAAAATGGTGGTCATATTGATACAGGGATTCTGGGTACCCGCTTCTTTTTTGAGATACTGGCTGACCATGGATTGAATGAGCTGGCCTTTGAAGCCATGAATAAGAGAACGGAGCCCTCCTACGGACACTGGATTGAATTGGGATCCACTACTTCTCGTGAGAACTGGAATGAGAAAGGTTCCCATAACCATCCCATGTTTGGGGGCGGATTGGTGTGGTTATACAGGAATCTTGCCGGAATGCAGGCTGATCCGCGGAATCCTGGCTACCGGCATATTAGCTTCAAACCCCAGCCTGTTCAGGAACTGGAATATATCACATATGTCAACAATACCCCTTTCGGAGACGGAGGTATTACCTGGCGCCATGAGGAGGATGCTTTTACGATGGAGATTATCGTTCCGGTAAGCTGTCGTGCTACCGTTCATGTGCCAGCCTCAGATCTTTCACAAATTACGGAAGGTGATATTAGTACAGATCAGGCCTCAGAGGTCACATTCAAGGAGATGAAAGATGGCTATGCACTATTTGAAGTTGAAAGCGGAGAAT
>PVMS01163123.1_pt1 | contig 14062 bp, 10 predicted proteins | sample 1853461 | NCBI WGS metagenome assembly PVMS01 (sample SAMN08582032, study PRJNA380276) | Marine sediment metagenome, whole genome shotgun sequencing project. | isolation source: ocean sediment barecode stripped | collected 2017 | reverse complement strand
CTTGAAGCTCATCCATACGAGCCAGAGGGCGCAAACGTAGTGCGTGTGGGCGGGACGCTGTTGATGAATGCTTCCGCACCCCGGACGATGGCCATGGTGGCCCCACATGTCGACAACATCGTGGGCTTGAACGTCGACGAGTTCTCCAAAGCCGAAGGCGCCATCAGCTGCAAAGGTGTGATCTTCGAGGCTTGAAGGCTGGCCGGGGCATTTCAGGGTCGGGCCCACCACGGTCGGATCCGCATTGCGCCCGCGTGAGATTGACGAGCTGCGAGCCGTGCTGCCCGCATCTCCGGCTAGAGCTCAGTCTCGTGTCTGCCGGCGCGGCCCCGGTCGGTCTTGTCGTAGAACTCGCTGAGTAACCCCGGAATGGCAGGGTTCGCGGTACCGGAGTATCCGGTGAACGCTTCGTAGGCAAGTTGGTCGTCAATCGGCCGACCGATCACATTGAGGATCGTCTCCTTTGCCGAACGAACCGCCCACTGATCATTCCGCAATACCTTGTGAGCAACCTGCTCTGCCTCTTCCATCAGGTCTTCGTGAGGGACCACCTTGGACACCATGTTGCACTGCAGCGCCCGGTCGGCGTCGATCGGCTCACCGGTCATCAGCATCTCGAGAGCGATCCCCGTTCCACAAATATTGACCAGTCGAGGAATTCCGCCGTCGCCATGGTGGAAGCCGCGACGGACTTCGAACGAACCAAAGCGGGCTCTTTCGGAGGCGATCCGGATGTCACAGGCGAGGGCAGTTTCGAGGCCACCGGCCAAAGCCCAACCGTTGACGGCGGCGATGATCGGCTTGTAGATCCGGTGTAGACCTCTGGTGATCCCGCCGAGGCCATCTGCGATCTTCCCCCGCGGAAACAGGGCATCGGCATGCTCGGCCCATTCTGGAACATGCTCCTTGAGATCTGCCCCTGCGCAGAAAGCGTCATCCCCGGCGCCGGTCAGGATTGCAACATCGACACTGTCATCGTCGCGGAAGTCTCTCCATAACTCCCACAACTCCTTGTGCATTTGGACGGAGATGGCGTTCATGGCCTCAGGACGATTCAACGTCACGAAAGCAATCCGGTCGCTCTTCTCGTACAAAACTGTGGACATTCGAAGGCTCCTCTCTCGGGTCAGGCGAACATACCACCGACGGCCGGGAGCAAGACTCTGGTGAATCCTTTCAGATATGGTTGGGCGAGAGGCGATCCGCAGCAGAGGGGGACGCCGTGAGAGGGAACGGGTCGAGACATGCCACCAAAGACCAAGTACGCACGATCGCCTGATGGCGCGATCGGATATCAAGTGTTTGGCGAAGGTCCGGTCGATCTCGTGTTCATTGGCCAGTGGGGAACGAATATCGACAACTACTGGGACGAACCGACCGCGGCGCGTTACCTCGACCGGTTGGCGTCGTTTTCGCGGGTGATCCTCTTCGATAAGCGCGGCACAGGTGTTTCGGATCATATGCCGCTCGACGACTTGCCGCCGATGGATTTGTGGATGGAAGACATCCTCCGGGTCATGGAGGCTGCAGAATCTGAGCGCGCGGTGATTGTCGGTGACACGGAGGGTGCGGCGATGGCGATCCTGTTCGCCGCAACCTATCCCGAGCGGACTCAATCCCTGGTGTTGATCAACGCGATCGCCCGACTTTTTCGGGGACCGGACTACCCGATCGGCATGTCGCAGCACTCAATCGATCAAGCGGTGAACATCTTCGTTGGCCAGCATGGGACCACCGGGGCAGTGCTCGATTACACGGCACCGTCCGTTGCGAATGATCAGCGTTTCCGACGTTGGTGGGTCAAGTTCCAACGGTCAACAATGCCGCCGCGCACCATGGAGTTGACGTATGCATGGCAGCACCGCGTCGATGTCACGTCTGCCCTGTCGTCTGTCAATGCTCCGACCCTTGTCATCCACCGGAAGGACAACGTGTATCACCGGCCGGCGTTCGGGAAGTGGATCGCCGACCGTATATCGGGGGCCAAGTGGGTGGAACTCGACGGAGCAGATTCACATCCGTTTCACGTCGGCAACTTCTCCGAGATCCTCGATCGGGTCGAAGACTTCGTCACTGGAGAGATGGTTCACACCGAGACCGACCGTCGTCTGGCGACTGTGCTGTTCACCGACATCGTCGGGTCAACTCAGCGTGCCGCCGAACTCGGAGACGAAGCCTGGCTAGACGTGCTCGAAGAGGCGAACCGGGTATGTCGACGACAGATCGAGCGCTTCGACGGCACCAGCATCCGCTTCACAGGTGACGGGTACCTGGCAATCTTCGATGGCCCCGCCAAAGCAGTGATGACTGCGCGAGAGATCCTCGATGAGGTGAGTGGCCTGGGAATCGCTATGCGCGCCGGCCTCCACACCGGCGAGATCACTCTGCAGGACGACGACATCGGTGGAATCGGGGTTCACATTGCGTCGCGAGTGATCGACCATGCCCCCGACGGCGGTGTCGCCGTATCGAGCACCGTTAAGGATCTCACGGTTGGTTCCACAATCCGGTACGAGCCGATGGGCACCTTTGAGCTCAAAGGGGTTCCAGGTGAATGGAATCTGTACGAGGTCCGGTGACGCTTCTACAGGAGTTCTGGAATTCCGTCGTACTTAGAGGAACCGCTAAATAGCGGCGGGGTGTTGTGGTACTTCTCCGGAGTATGCATCTGAACCGGCCGCCGCATTCCGTCCGCAGCGGCTGTGTCGTCAGCCTCCACGCCCTCCTCTGTGGTCGGGCAAGCGCCGTCGGGGAAGTAGATCCGGCACTCGTCGTCGGTGAAGCCGCGGCGGAGACGGTCCCGAGCTACGTCGAGAATGGTGTCGAGTTCGAGGTGGAAGATCCGGACGCCACCACTTCTTGTGGTCGAGGCCGACCAGTTCAGCCGCCGCACGACTCGTGCAGGTACTGCTGGCACTCCTCCTCGGTCATTTCGCGGGTGAGGCTGGATTGACCGATCTCGATCAGGGCATCGATGTCGAGTGTGTGGGCGGTGATCGTGTCTCCCGTGAAGATGTAGAGCCACGGCTCGGTTGGATGGAAGGCCACCGCCTGGGTTTCATCTGTTCCAAACTCTCCAAGGAGTGTCCCACTTGCGATATCCCATACGCGGGCTGCTTCAGTCCCCGAAGTCGTCGCAATTAGAGAGCCGTCGGGTGATATCGCGGGCTCGAAAACAAAGCTGTCGTGGGCCGGGATCGTGGCAATGATGGCATCCTCGGTGTCGGCGCCGCCGAGGAGTGCGGCGAAATCGTAGACCAAGATGTCGCCGCGACGGGTCGCGACCACAACCTTGTCACCCGGCGGTACGAACCTGACCCAAAGACCGTCGTATTCGTCGGCCGCTCCTCCGAATCGGGAGACAAACGTGCCATCGGAGGCTTCCCACACGATCATCGAATCTGGAGCGGTTTCGGTGTAGCCGATGATGTGACGGCCGTCCGGGGAAAACGTGGCAAATGTAAGCCAGGGCCCCACTTCCAATTCGGCAATCAGCCGATCGTCACGGGTGTCGACCAGCCGTGCCATCGGATCCTGATCCTTCTTGAGCACCGCTAGCGACGCATCAGCGTTCAATCCCACGATCACCCAGTCCCGTTCCGCTGTGTAGATAGGTGCACCACCGGCTGTGGGCCAGATCTTGTACAGCAGGTCTTCGTCGAGCGATGACGCGAACAGTCCATCGGAGGTGGGAATTGTCATGCCGATATCGACAGTTACCGGTGATGGATCGAGCTGCTCGACGAGTGAGATTATGTCACCGGTTCGGGTGTCGATCGTCGCGAAACCCGGCCACGCCGCCCGCGTGATGATCCGCTCGCCGTCCGGGGTGACCCGCATCCCCAGGGCGCGGATCGGCGAATAGAGATCCACCAGCGATTCTGGCGATGCGTCTGCAACGTCGAGTACGAGCGTGTCGCCGCCGAATGTTGACACGGCAACCAGATCGGTGCCGGGTATGTATTCATAAATCTCACTACCTCCTGAGCCGGCAGGCAGCTCGCGGATCTCGGCGCCGGCCACCGCATCGACGATGATCAGCGGGTGCTCCCCACCCGTCGCCAGCCTGGTGCCATCCGAGTTCCATACGGGACGACGGGCTCGCTCGAATTTGATCGGAGGCCACGCCAGGCCGTCGGTGTCGAGATCGATCACGCCGACCCAGCCATCGGAATTCGTCAGCGCGATGCGACGTCCGTCTGGCGAGAATCGAACGAATCCCGGCAGGAACGAGCTGTTCGCCACGGCGTTAAGGTGCTCACCGGTCTTGCCGTTGACTACCTCGACAATCGGTATGCCGGCTTCGTCGAGGGTGACGTAGGCCAGGCGACCGTCTATCGCGTAGCCGGATCCGCTGAATGGAGCCACCGGACGGTCGAACAGCACCGCGCCGGTTTCCCGGCCCCACACCGTGAGCAATTCTTCTCGGCGATATACGACGTCTCCGCTACCGCTGATATCGATATGGGCGTCGGTGTCGAGGAAGTAGCCGCCGCTCGGCCCGGGGAGTAATTCGCGATCACCTGTTTCTGTGTCTATCGCCCACATGAGGATTCCGCCCTCGTTGGTAGCGACCGCCGGGAATATCTCACTTCCATCTGTGGAGTGCCAGGCATATACCGAGAAGCCCTCTACCGGGATCGAGCCGATCGGTTCGAACGTTCGAGCGTCCAGGAGGGCGACACTTCCGTCGTCACTCCCCATTGCGATGACGGCTCCGTCGGGACTAGTCGACACAAACAAACTGGCCGGCAGTCTGGCCACAACACGGTTAGCGGTGATCGCCCTGCGGAGGGTGGTCACCGCCGCACCCGGGATCGCGCCCGCCTCATCGAACCGCTCAATCGCCTGCATCGCCAGGTGAATGCCTAACTCCGGGTCGTCGATAGTGGCCTTTTCGGCTTCGAGGACGAGCTCCCTAGCCCGGGCAATGGTTGCGCTGGAGAGCGCTTCAATGCGAGCCGCGTCGGCGTCTTGCGCCTGTGTGATTGCCTCTCGCTCGCTCTCCCCGGCTTCCCTACTGGAGTTGAGCGCTAGCCCCGCCAGCACCACTCCAACAACGGCAGCGGCTGCGAAACCGCCCATGATGAGGCCTCGCGCCCGTCGACGTGAAGCCCGGCTTTCGTCCGCGGCCCGCCGGCTCGCCGTCAGCAAATCTCGTTCATTGGTAGACAGCGGGAGGTCGGTGGTCTCTGTCCACACCTCATGCTGGGCGAGACGACCACCGGTCAACAGGTACGACTCGGCACGGTCTGACCCAACCCAATCGCCAACCGCAGCACCGAGCCGGCCGCGGAGTAGGAGCTCTTCGCGATGCCCGTCAATCCAGCCGGTGAGTCTTGGCCACTCGCGGAGCAGCGCCTCGTGGGCGACTTCGACTGTGGCTCCTCTGGTGACTTCGTCGTGATCAAACGTCAGCAGCCGGTGCTCCCCAAACGCTGACAGGATCAGTTGCACCGTAGGCGCATCGAGACCGAGGAGATTCAACTCGGAAATCCGAACCCGGTTTCGAGTATCCCGGCCACCCTCTCCAGGTGTCACGAGCCGCATGAACACCTGGCGTGTTACTTCCTTGGCCCCGTCGTCGAGCGTCGTGAAGACGTCCTCGGCCCTGCGGCCCAAAGCTCCAGTTACCCCGCCGGAGGATTCGTAAGCACCGAGCGTCAGCAGGTCCGACTCGCGTCGGTCGAACAGCTCGGTGAGCGCAAACTCGACCAGCGGCAATGCCCCGGCCTCGCCGTGCACCTCACCGATGATCCGTTCCACGAGCCCTGGCTCGAATTCGACGCCAACACCGGATGCTGGTCGCGCAATGATCTCGCGCATCTCGGCATCGGTGGGTGCGGAGACCAGCACCGTCCCCGACCGCAGCAGCTCCCCGAACTCGGGGTGCCTTAGCGGCCGGCCCAAGAAGTCGGCCCGCACGGTGAGTACCAGCCGCACTCCCTCGGCCTGCGCCGATGCGGTGAGGAGTTGCAGGAACTGGTCCCGGGTCTCGTCATCGCTGGAGAGGGTGAACAGCTCTTCGAACTGGTCGACGACCAGCAGTAGCTGCGATCCGCGAGGGAGGTAACGATCTACCGCCTGCAGGAGGCCACGATTGCTTTGTTCGAGGAGCACCTGGAGATCATGGGGAGCTGAAGAGGACACCCTCACGAGGGCTGAGGCCAGTCGCTCATACGGATGCGAGCCAGGAACAAAGTCGGCAATCAACCACTGGTCAGAGCCGGGAATAGCACCCTTACGGATCGCGGGTAGCAAACCTGCTCGCACCACCGACGACTTGCCCGTGCCGGAAGGGCCGACCACAGCGACCAACCGCTCTGCGGCAACGGCTGCAACGAGTTCACTAGTAACTGCATCTCTGCCGTGGAAGTCTTGGGCGTCGAGTTCGCTGAAAGCGGCCAGCCCCTTGTAGGGATTGCGAGTTGGTGTGTACGTCGGTGATGCGGCAGCAACCCCGACTGCGTTCCGCCACGCACCAAGCAGGTCACCGGCGGTGGGATAGTCCCCACGTTGCCCTGCCTGCAAGATGGTCGACTCGGTATCGGTTAGCGCACCTTGCGAGGCCACGCCGAGAACCATCGAGGCGAATGCGGCAACGTCCCGCTGCTGCGCCATCCCGCCGCCGCGGGCCGGGGTGTCGGTGGCGATCCCGAAGTCGCTCAGGAAGAAATCTCGGGACTCGTTGAGCAGCACGTTGCTGGTCTGGACGTCGCCGTGTGCGATGCCGAGGGCGTGAGCGGTCGCCAGGGCCCCGCCTACCTGATCAACTAGTCCGAGTGCTGCCTCGCGGGCCATGTCGTTGGCCGCCGCCCAATCGGCGAGGTTGCCACCCCGCATCAGCCTCATCACCAGAAGGGCTGCATCTGGCCCCCGCCAGAAGTCGTACAGAGGAACCACGTTGGGGTGTTCAATGCGCGAGATCATCTGTGCTTCGACCGCAAAGCGTCGGATGAAGCCGGCGCTGTTCGCCAGTTCCGGGTTGATCACCTTGATTGCAACTTCGCGACCGACCGACGGCTGATAGCCGCGGTAGACCGTGCCGAATAGACCGTGTCCGATCTCCTCGCGAAGTTCATAGCCCGGAACTCCGAAGCCGGTGGAAGGTAGCTCCGGCGGCTCGGAGCCGGTTCGCAACGGCGGAAACTCGGTGGGCAGGCCTTCAACCACGAGCTGGTGAATCGTCTCCGGCTGCTCCAGCCGAGCAATCGGGTGGAGACCCAAGGATCGCAGCAGTACCCCACCCGTGCTGTCGGCTGCAATGTCTACCTGAGCCTCTGACGAAAGCAAGACCTGGCCTGCGTGAGCGGCTGCCACCAGACCGGCCGCTCGAATCACGGCCGGGCCGGCGATAGCTCCAGTCGGCTCCTCTTCGACCTCGCCTACATCCACAGCCATCCCCACTATCGGGTAGCCGTCGGACCGTGGCGCACTGTGGCTAATGGCGACGACGGCAGTGATCGCAGACCGGACATCTTCAAAAGTTGCATAGGTTGCGGTGGCCTGCTGGGCGGCCAGCACGCCACCTGCTTCCGAGATGGCCCTCCCCACAGCGAGATCGACGTCGGTGAGAACCTGGTGCCGCTCGTCGGGGCTGCCCAGCGAGGCGTTTGCCTGCCGACCCAAGTCAATGACCACCACGGCCCGGCGTCGCACTGCGCTCTGCGGCGCCAATGCCAGGGTGGGGTCCTGGTCGAGAATCCGTTGCTCGAGTTGGCGGAGTTGGGGCGACGGGTCTACCCCTAGCTCGTTTACGAGATTCTCTCGCATCCGGGTGTACGCCCGGAGCGCTTCGGCCTGTCGTCCGGAGCGATAGAGGGCCAGCATCTGTTGGGAATGGAACGACTCGCGGAATGGATGTTCAACCGTAAGCGCCTCGAGTTCCCCCACGAGCTCACGATCGCGGCCGGAGGCCAGGTCGGCATCGATCCGCGACTCCAATGCGACGAGGCGTAGCTCGTTGAGCCGGGTGATCTCGGAGTCGAGCTCACCACGGGCTTCAACGTCCTGGAATGGGTGACCCCGCCACAGAGCCAGAGCTTCCTGCAGCTCAGTACTGGCGGTGGTCGGGTTGTCTTCTGTCAGCGCTCGCGCAGCTTCGACCTTCGAAACGAACTGTTCGGCGTCCACCCAGGAGTCGACCGGGCGGAACTCGTAGCCCGACGGCACCGACTTGATCATGTCGCCGATCTCAGAACGAAGGTTGGAAATGTAGGTCTGCACCGAGCGGCGCGCTGGATCGGGGGCTTCGTCCCCGTAGGCACTGTCGATGAGACGATCGGTACTCACCGACCGTCCTGCGTTGGCAACCAAGAGCGCGAGCACAGTGCGCTGCTTGGGCCCGCCAATGTCGAGACGTTCTCCTGATGCGACAACCTCTACGGGACCGAGCACACGGAATTCCATGTTCGAACCGTACAGGAATGATTTAGCAGATGCGCTCACGGGTTCCGCCACCTTTGTTCAATGGATGGCCTGATAGTTGCTCAGGCGGGTCGATGGATTGTCAACAGCCAAAGCCCGAGAACGGCAGAACCGCCTGTTTTTGGAGCGATTTCGTATATTTCCGGTGTATCTCCTGACCGTCTTGACAATCCCTTGACGCGCCTTCGACAGGTCCTTGTGGGGGGTCGCGGACTGTGTGGCCATGAGCTACACACGCACCGCAATCGCCACAGCTACCACCGTCATCTCACTCGCAGCCGCGGGCTCGGGCACACAACCGGCCGCGGCTACGGGAGGGCTTGCAGGGTCACTGCCTCCGCAACACAGGACGTCCTCACACCGTCCCGCCCTGCAAACCCCGGAGACCACAGCCGCTCCTGTCGAGGCTCCGATTCGCACGACTGACGTTCATGCAGAGACTGCGGAACAGATCGAGACCGCCAATTGGGTTCTCGAGCAGATGGCCGGCGCAGGGTTCGAGGTTCCGCCGGTGACCATCTACATGCATTCGGACCGGGCCGACTGCTCCAGTGATCCCAACCGGGTGCTCAACGGATACTTCATGCAAAAAGACGGTGAGAACATCGTGCATTCTTGCGGCAACCGGTGGACCCTGTTGCACGAACTCACCCATGTCTGGGACAAGAACCTTCTTGACGACGACACTCGCGACAAGATCATGGCCCACCAGGGCCTGGACTCGTGGAACAGTGAGACATGGAACCAGGCCGGCGGAGAGCACCTCGCGTCAATCGTGGCCTGGGCAATTGAAGGCACCCACCCCTCCCGCATCGGGTACTACGACAGGGATCACCTGGCCGCGGCTTATGAGATCGCAACAGGTGAGCAGCCGCCATTCCTGCGCAAGGATCGGGCCGCGGCCACGACAACCGGGCTGACAGCGTCGGTATCGGCAGCGCAGACATCGAGCGCGTCGGTTGCCCAACCACCACAGTGACGCACCGACGACCCAGCGAGAGCCATGGTCGGCCATGGCGTGAAGCGACGCAACCGACATCAGGCGGCAAGTGCCGTACGCGGGCGAGCATCGCTCCGTCTAAGCCCCTAGGCTCCCGCCGTGGGTATAACGGGAGAGATCGCCACTACGACCGCGCGTATGCGGCAGTTGCTCATGGTTGCCGGGGTGCTGGTGACCATTATCGGCTTGCCCTTGTACTTCATCCCGCAAAACAGCGAGGAGTACTTCTCGTGGTCGGTCAGTCCCGATCTCTCCGCAGCGTTCCTTGGTGGTGCCTACCTGGCGGCGGCCGTGATCGAGTTCAGCGCGGCCCGGGAACGGACCTGGGCTAATGCCCGTATTGCGGTCCCAGCCGTGCTGCTCTTCACGCTGCTGACTTTGCTCGTCACCCTTGGCAACATCGATCGTTATCACTTCAACGCATCAGGGTTTGTGCAGAGTTTCGGCACCTGGGCGTGGCTGGCGGTTTACGTCGTGGTTCCACCGATCATGGCGCTGGTACTGGTACTGCAGCTTCTCCGGGGAGGCATTAGCCCGCCGCGGGCGCTGCCCTTGCCGTTGAACCTGCGGGCTGTCCTGGCGATCGGAGGGCTGGGCCTGCTCATTGGTGGAGTCGTCTTACTGGTCAATCCGGGGTCTTCATCGTGGATGTGGTCGTGGCCGCTCAATGAACTCACCAGCCGGGCGTTTGGCGCATGGTTCGTTGGGTTCGGGGTCGCGATGGTTCAGATCGCCTGGGAAGCCGATTGGAGGCGTGTTCGGCCGGCGACGGCGGGCGCCGGCCTTCTTGGTGCGTTGCAACTCATCGCAATCTTGCGCTACCCGGACGTTCCCGATTGGGGCGCTCCCCAAACCTGGGTATATGTGACGGTAATGGTCGGCTTTGTCGTGCTCGGCCTATACGGATGGCGCGCCGTGGACTCCAAGACCGTGGACTCCAAGACATAGGCAAGCTCCGATCACATTGCATGAGAGAGGGGAAGGTTCCCACCTTCCCCTCTCTCAGTTTCCCGTGCTTCTCCGGAGTACCCGTCTATGTCCAGTTGGCTACGCAGCGGGACAGGTGTCCCTCAATCTCTGATCCGGACATATAGGGTCACAAGAAGCGAGCGCAGGGCATATGGATCGTCACAATCACAACGAAGCGGAGTTCAAGGTCATGTACGACCGTCACTTCGACCCGGTTGCCCGCTACTGCCTTCGTAGATTGCCCGAACAGGTCGCCCAGGATGCGGTTTCTGAGGTGTTCCTCACGGCATGGCGGCGGTTCGAATCCATGCCGTTCGGTGATGAGAGGCTTCCGTGGCTGTACGGGGTTGCCAAGAACGTGGTTCGGAACGCTAATCGTTCGCAGCGCCGCTCTTTGCGGCTGTCTGCAAGGTCCATGGCCGAACCGCACTACCCCGAGCCATCGCCCGAGGTGCAGATCATTCGCAACGAGCAAGATACTGAGCTCGTTGGCGCGCTGGAGAGCCTCAAGCCGGATGACCAGGAAGTGCTTCGGCTGAGGGCATATGAAGGTCTTTCGGTGAAACAAATCTCGTTCGCACTCGGCTGTTCCGAAGAGGCTACGAAAAAGCGCGTGTCCCGCGCGCTTGCTCGCCTTCGGAAAGCTGCTGCGATCAACAAGCCGGTCCCGTCCGGTGCCACTCCCCGTGCGACAACCCAAGGAGGTGAACAATGAACGACTCGCAGCTGATCGAACGGTTGGCCAACACCGACCTCTATCGAAGTGATGTAGCTCTGCCCGAGACCATGAGCCCCGACATTGGGCTCCTCGATATCGCAAGGAGGACGGACATGGACACGATGGAACGAGTAGAGGTAATAGAGCCACCGCGACGTAGGCGGAACGGACCCTTGATCGCAGCGGCGGCGTTCGCGGTCGTAATCGTCGTCGGGCTGGCAGGGGCGTTGCTGGCGAGCAGCGGTGGCGACACCGAGCCGGGCGACGTAGCGACGACCGAGGCGCCACCCGCAACAGTGGCTCCCGCACCGGTCGACATCGGCGCCGCCGACCCGATTCAAGCCACGAACGATCAAGCGTCGCGAGTGACGGTCACATTTGCAGGAAACGCCAGGGCTCTTGCCCAGGGCGCTGCCTATGTCTTTGAGATTGAAGTGCATCTGGAAGGAAGCAATGAGCTGAATCCAGGAGCCACCGTGACCTATCTCATCAGGGACGGAGTGATCACCACGACGGGGAGCAGCCCGGGCGGCGCCGAAATGACCGCGACGTGGGATTGGTTCGCCGAAGACGGGCTCCTGGTAACTCTCAGGGGTCAGGGGATCGGCATCCCCGACACCAGGGCGGAGGTCGTTGTCTCAGTCCAAGAGACCGCCTCCTCGGAAGTCGTTGAGTTTGTGATGGACAGCCCGGCTCCCTGACTCGCTCGATGAACCGCCAAAGGAACGAAGGGATTCCTCACATCTTGAGGGATCCCTTCGTCGTCATGCTCGGCGTCGATCCAGGCTGTGGGGAGATGAGACGCTCCGTAGGTGTTCGTCGAATAGATCAATGACATCGTCAGACAAGTGCCCGACCGGTACCGAGAGGGCACAGCGAACAGAACCGACCAACCTGGTACGCCCTGGAGATCGCCGGCCTGCTGGACCAGGGCTATCGACCGTCGCCGCAACATCTCGGACTCCTTCTCCTGCTTGACGCCACCTCGAATGGCGTGTCGGACTATGTCCAGAATGCTGGTGTAGATGCCTACCTGACCGGGGACCTATAAGGGGCATCGACGGCAGGTCCGGCATCTGGACGCTCCGCCACACGGTGACCAACGAACGTCGTGATTGCCGCGGCGGCCGCAATGCGGCTATGAACACCCGTGGTGTCTCCAATGGGGCTCGTTCGATTGCCCAGCCGACGACACCGACCCGAGTATGAAGCCCACAGAGAATGGCGCTTACGAGGATCACACCAAGGCCGACGACTATGGAAATGGAGAAATCCCCTGCAGCACAGGCGATTGCCGACGAGCCCACCTCCCAGCGAGAGTCCCGGTTGAGGCCCGCCGGCGCGCTCTCCAGATTGTCTCACGGTCGGTGAATGCATGGCCGCTCCCTCGTCAGTGCCTGTGGCGTGTTCAGGACGCCTTTGACTGTCCAATCGCCAAGGGAGCCGAGTTGCTTGGTGACCGATGGACGCTCCTCATAATCCGTGAGCTTCTCCTTGGCCCCGTCCGCTTCAACGAGTTCGAACGAGGTTTGCCGGGAATCTCACGCTCCGTCCTCGCCAGTCGGCTCCGCCGCCTCGAGCGTGATGGGATCATCGAACGAGCGGGGAATGGAGAGGGATACAGTTTCACATCAGTCGGGGAATCGTTGCGTCCTGTAATTCGGACGATTGGCGATTGGGTGGCGAATTGGGTTATCGAGGACCCGCGGCGCGCTGAACTTGACGCTGAACTTCTGATGCTGTTCATCTCGCGTCACGTCAAACAAGAAGAGCTTCCGGCGGGCAAGACCGTGCTCCGCTTTGAGTTCGAAGATGACGCGCGCCGATTCTGGCTGACGATGGAACGTCAAGGGGTGTCGGTGTGTCTTGAAGATCCATGTCTTCCGGTTGCCGTCAAAGTGCGAGCCCAAGTCCACCAGCTATACCGGGTGTATATGGGGCGCACTTCCTTGCTGGAGGCGCTCGGCGACGGATCCGTTGAGCTTGAAGGGCTGCCTGCAGATCGCCGTCGCTTTGAGGCCTGGATGAAGTGGAGCAGCTTTGCGCCGGCCGTGCGGACTGCCGTTGCCACTCGGCGGTGACCCGTCACTGCCAGCGAGGAGAGTATGCCACCGGCCAACTCCCGACATCAGTGAAGCCCGTGTGGGCGTGCCTGGCGAGGCCCGGCAGGCTCATCTTCGCTGACACGTGTATCGCTGCCTAGCCAGGCTCGATTTCGCCGCAGCCGATCACGGCACGCACGGCCAGGCTCAGTCCGGCGAGCCATGGAGAATCGGCGAACACTTCGCCACTGGCGGCGAGATCATCGAGTTTCGCCTGCACGTTGAGACACACGCGGGCCCCGTCGTCGTTGGCGGCGCGGTACTCAGCGAACTCTGGTGTCTGTTCCGCTTCTTCCATGCTGTTGGAATTGCCTGCGGATGCAGCCAAATCCTCAGCGGCAACGGTGAGCCGCGTAAACGCATCACCGAGCAGCCGGTGTACTTCAGCGATCGACTCAGGCGGTTCAAGTGCCTCAAACCCTTCGAGAAACTCGCGTCTGATTGCAGCTTCTTGCTTAAGGAAAGCAACTTCGTCCGCAAGCGTCGGTTCCGCCAACTGGTTGTAGACGACAGTTGCTGCAGCGAAATCAGAGCGCCCAGTCGCAACCAATACGTTCAGGTCCTCGACGTACTCATCTGCCGTCATCGGCCCGCCGCAGGCGGCGAGCATGATCGCAAGGCTCGCGCCCGCGAGGACCGCCCTTCTCAAAACCGTCAACTCCTCACACATTCTTTGGCCCGACCCAGCCTCGGCCAACCGCCAGTAATTCTTCTGCCAGGCGGTGAATCTAGTGAAACATACAAGCAGGCCAAGAAGCGTGATGCGCTGGATGCTGGTCCCGCTTGTAGCAATGCCGACCGTTGCGTGTTCTATAGCAAGAGACTCCGAGATCGGAGTCTCTTGCT
>PVMS01092212.1_pt1 | contig 14064 bp, 10 predicted proteins | sample 1853461 | NCBI WGS metagenome assembly PVMS01 (sample SAMN08582032, study PRJNA380276) | Marine sediment metagenome, whole genome shotgun sequencing project. | isolation source: ocean sediment barecode stripped | collected 2017 | reverse complement strand
TATCTTTGTTGGTCATTTTGGCTACAAGTGGGTTACAAATCTTACATACGTAGTATATATCCATGACAGCACCTAATAGGCAACCAGCACCTAAGCACCGAAATTTATTGGAAGAAATGCACCTGAATCAAAAATGTGTTACAAAAATAAAAATGAATTATTTCAATAAAAATAAGGATAATTACAAGATAAGGTTTGGTTATTTAAACTTAATTATTTTGACTTTTAGCTTAGCAACAGCGATGCCCCTGTCAGCACAGGAAATAGATAACAGTTGTCTAACAATTCCTTTTTCGTCGGATTCTTTAATTAAAGTACGCAAATCAGATGGTGAAGAAACCGTTCTAGGAAGCATTGGAGTAAAACGTATTCAAGCTATTGCTTTGAATTCTAATGCGGATACCATATATGCTGCTCGTTCTGGGCAGCTGGGAATTATTCTTCTCAAATCGTTAAAATTTAAGCCATTACCAAAGACCTTTGGCACTGGAAATGGATCCCTGGGAACCATTGATTTTGTTGAAGTTGAGGGTCTATCATTCGACATTGAGACCACTACATTATTTGGTAGTGTGAAGGTGAAGGAGCCTTCTAAGGATATTTTGATCAAAATTGACCCCAAAACCGGGGCTTTTATACCAGATGCTTTTGGTGCAGGAGTAGACTATGTAACAATTAGTGGACCTGGGGTCTTAAGCATCGTGGAGGATATTGCAGTCAATCCTTTAAATGGCGAAATGTTTGGTCTATCAAGACTAGAGAGCGGTGGTGATCTGTTAATTCAAATTAATAAAGACAATGGCTCGTCTACCGTAGTTGGCTCTGCCGGCATAGATCTTTTGGAGGGGCTTGGGTTTGATAACAACGGTGATTTATTTGCTACTCCCGGACTTAAAACTACTTTACCGCCACGATTTTTTCGGATGGATTTATCCACTGGAAATGCAATCACCATCGGTGAACTCTCTTCTTCTGTTGATTATGAATCATGTGATTGTTTAACTGCACCCGTGGAGCCAAACACCAACCCAACAGCGTTAGATGATAATTATCATACCAATATTAACCAAAGGCTAACAGTAGAGGCACCTGGCATCTTGGGCAATGATACTGATCCAGATGGGGATGCTCTTTCCGTGATAGCTTATGACAGCACTAGCTCTAAGGGCGGAACTGTAGACCTCAATTCAGATGGCAGTTTCACATATACACCAGCGATGGATTCCATGAACATCGATACATTTACATACATAGTTAGCGATGGAAATGGCAATACAGATACTGCCATGGTTTCAATAATCATCAAAGATCCCAGAGTAGGCGGAGAGAATAGTCCTCCAATTGCGGAAGACGATGAATTTATGACCGATCAGGACCTGGAACTAGTAGTAACTGATCCTGACGAAGGTATTCTCATCAATGATAGTGACCCCGATGGTGACAATATTGCGGCATTGGAAGTGACCAACGCTTTTACAGATCAGGGCGGCTTCATTTCAATTAATGCAAATGGTACCTTTTCATATACTCCTTCCCTGGGATTCGTGGGAGTAGATACCTATGAGTACACTGTTTGTGATGATCAAGATCCCCAGCTGTGTGACAATGCGATAATATCAATCGAGGTCAAAGAGTTACCTGTAAAGGTTTTCGATGCATTTTCACCTAATGGAGACGGAATAAATGACGTCTGGATAATACAGGGAATTACACGTTTTCCCAATAACCATGTGCAAATATTCAATCGATGGGGCAATTTGGTTTACCAGGTAAGGGGATACGATAATTCAGCAAACGCGTGGCTGGGACAGTCCACGGAAGGTATTACGTTTGGAAAAAACGAAGTTCCCGACGGAGGTTACTTCTATGTAATTGACCTGGGGGATGGCAGTGAAAGGTTAAGTGGGTTTGTGGTAATACGACGATAGTAGAGAACACATGGGTAAGAAAATAAAAATATATTTCATTAAGTCAGTTCTGGTATCCGGGCTGTTCATTTTAAGCCTGGCTCCATCATGGGCCCAACAGGAAGCCATGTTTACTCAGTACATGTTTAATGGACTTGCCATAAACCCTGCATATGCCGGCAGCCATGAGTCACTAAGTGCAACCTTGTTGTTCAGGGATCAATGGACAGGGTTGCCCGGAGCACCAAGCACTCAAACATTTTCAGTTCATTCTCCCATAAGAAATGAGAAAATAGCGCTGGGCTTACAGTTCATTCATGACAAAATTGCAATTTTCAATCAGTATGGGGTTAATGGATCATATGCTTATAGAATTTTCACCGATAAGGGGACCCTTTCATTAGGTCTCCAGTTCGGGATTACCAGTTATAATGCTGATTTGTCATCATTAACTCCACCAGACCCATCGGATCCGGTTTTTCAGGGAGACGTTAATAAGGTGATGCCAAACTTTGGCGCGGGAATATACTACTATACGGACCGGTTTTACATCGGTTTATCAGCACCACAACTGGTTACCAACAGCCTCACTGAAGATGTTATTGAGATTGATGGGGATGCCAGACAGGACAGGCACTATTTTCTTACAGTAGGGCATATGTTTGAGCTTAGCCATAATGTAAAATTAAAACCCAATGTCCTGATCAAGGCAGTTGAAGGTGCTCCCATCCAAATGGATCTTAACGTCAATGCATTGTTTTCAGATGTACTTTGGCTAGGCGTGTCCTGGAGGTCTTTATCTGATTTTGATGCTTTAATAGAACTCCAATTGACAGATCAGCTGTTGTTAGGATATTCGTATGACTTTGCTCATACTACCGACCTTAGCAGAATCAATTCCGGATCACATGAACTTATGCTTAACTACCGCTTCAGGTATGCCAAAAACAAAGTAATTACTCCTAGATATTTTTGACAATCACCGAAGGCAAATGAGAAGGGGAATCATAATATTCTTGACAACCTGTCTTTCAGGTTATTTGCAGGCGCAAATTCTGGGCGACAACCCTAATGTAGCCCGGGTCGGGGTTGATCTTGCTACTAAGCTGCGTAGGGCTGAATTGCATTATCAGTTTTTCTCATACAAAAGTTCAGTTGATCTATATCACCAAGTTGTAAAGAAGAAGGGAGCCAGTGATGCATTGCGCTTAAACATCGCTGAATGTTATCGCAAGTTAAACTGGCAGGACAGTGCCGCTTCCTGGTATTCACAAATTGAAGATCAATCAGTCCTGGATCCTTTGCACTATTTGTATTATGCACAGGCCTTACAATACAGTGGCAACTATGAAGAGGCAAAAATTCAATACCTGAAATATCAAAATCTGGCATCTGGTGATCCCAGAGCTTCGCTAAAAATAGCAGCAATCGACAATCGCGAAGATTATTACCTGGACTCCGCACTATATACCGTAAATGAAGTCTCAATAAATACACCTGAGGCAGATTTCGCCCCCAGCTATTTTATGAACGGGTTCATATTTTCCTCAGCCCGTGAACGACCAGCTTTGATACAGAAGAAATTCAAGTGGAACCAGAAACCCTATCTGGACCTATACTATACCGAGGTTGTGGAAGGATCATACGCTGATCCAGTTGGTCTGAGCAACCGGATAAATAGCAAGTTTCACGAAGGACCCGTTACCACCTACCAGAATGGAAGAAAAATGATTTTCACCAGAAACAATTTCCTTCAAAGTAGGACCGGTAAAAGTGAGGATGGGGTAGTAAAACTCAAACTTTATAGCGCTGAGATCTCAGAAAAACAGGAGTGGTCCAATATACAGGAATTGCCTTTTAATAGTGACGAGTATTCAGTTGGGCATCCAACCATTAGTAGGGACGGGAAGACCTTATATTTCGTTTCAGATATGCCAGGAGGATTTGGGGGAACAGATATCTGGGTGGCAACCTATGACAGCATTTGGTCAGATCCGGTGAACCTTGGTGGCGATATCAACAGCGAAGGTGATGAGATGTTCCCATTTATTCATGAAGAGAATTCACTTTATTTTGCCAGCAATGGATATGGAGGCTTAGGGGGCTTGGATATTTACAAGACATGGATAGTTCAGAGTGAGCAGCCAGCTGGTGTGATAAATCTGGGATACCCTGTTAACACCACAAATGATGATTTTGCCTTGACTTTGGATGAAGCAGGGAAAAAGGGATACTTTAGTTCAAACCGGGAAGGGGGTACCGGTGATGATGACATATATGCACTAATTTTAAATAGGATCATTGTAGATGCCTACCTGGTTGACAAGGCCACCGGCGAACCTATTTTAGGCGGCTTACTTTTTGCATTTGATAAAACCACTCAAAGACCGGTTCCTATACTAAAAAATGCTAATAGAATTCAATACGATGCCATGCCGAACCGGGAGTATGAGATCAAAGGAAGTAAGGATGGATATTTTGACAAAACCGTACTTTTACCGATAGGTAGAATAAGCGGGGAACAAAAAATAACCGTCAGAGTAGAATTGGAGAGAATATCTCCCGTTGATATTTTAATCATAGAAAACATCAGTGGAAAACGTCAAAACTTCATATTGGGGGATTCGATCTCACTATTTGATGGTACCGAAGAACAACTGCAAACAACCTTGGCTGCCCAGAATATTCCAGTAGGTCAGGTAATCCGAATAAGCAATATTTATTTTGACCTGGATAAATCGTTTATACGTGAAGATGCCAGGGTACAACTTGATCGTTTGGGGAGCCTATTAAAGAAATATCCATACATGAACCTGGCTATGGACTCCCATGCCGATAGCAGGGCCTCTAATAAATACAACGATGCTCTTTCATTAAGAAGAGTGAAATCTACTACAAATTACCTGGTTGAAAATGGGCTATCAATTGATCGTTTAACCCGATATCACTTCGGAGAGCGACAATTGGTAAATGATTGTGGAAACGACGTGCTTTGTACTGAGGCCCAACATCAATTCAATCGCCGTACAGAATTCGAAATCGTCAAATACTAGTTTAATTCCCAGTCCTTAGTGACACCTGATGAAAAAATTATCTTGAAATGATCATTACCAATGTAATGAACCATCATTAATTGTCTTAGTTGTCCGGCTGTCAATAGGTAAATTGTACCTTCGCATAATTCTAAGGTATGAGAAGGGTTATTACAATAGGGGCTTTATTAATGGTTTTAGTGCTCGGATCGTTAAATGGTCAAATTAGTCGGTATATAGCCTTGCGATCAGAGAGTAGTATCAGAAGTCATGCAGAGCTATATTTTGAAAGGCAGGCCTTTTCTCATGCAGCAAAACTTTATCAAAAGATCTTCAAGGAACATCCCGATGATCAAGAAGTTAAATTACGATTAGCAGACTGTTACCGCCTTTTACGGGAACCCCACAACGCTGCTTATTGGTACGGTCAGGTCATGAAGCATGATAGATCATCCAGTGAGCACTTATTTTATTACGCCTCCGTATTATGTGCCATTAAAAAGTACCAGCTGGCTACATATTGGTACTTAGAATATTTGAAGGTTCGACCAAAGGATCAGCGTGCAATTGCCGCACTGGAAAGCCTGGATAACCCGCAACTGTTTTTTGACGATAGATTCGAAGTGGAACAGCTATCAATCGAGCTTCCAGGGGCCGTATTCAGCCCGGCATTGTTTGATGAAGGATTGGTTTTTGTCGGAGAGGGAACTACAGGTAGCCTGGTTAAAAAGATAACTACTTGGATTGAAGGACCTTATTTTGATTTGTATTACGTACCGTTAACCGATGGTAAACCCGGATACCCCAAATACCTGGATGATAAATTAAATTCTGTATTTCATGAAGGTCCAGCGACGTTCTTTGAACAGGGCAACAAGGTTATTTTTACTAGGAACGCGTTCAACAAAGGGGATGAGGATACCAGATATCTTCAGATAATGACTGCCGAACGAAAGCCATCTGGAAATTGGACCAGTCCTAAGAAATTATTTCATCATGAAAACTACTCTATTGGACATCCAGCGATCAACATGGACGGGACTACTATCTATTTTGCTTCTAATATGCCTGGAGGTTATGGTGGTACCGATATTTACCGCACAGATTACAAAAATGGAGCATGGCAGGAACCAGTAAACGCTGGACCACGTGTCAACACTGCAGGGAATGAATTGTTCCCATCTTTGGATGAACTGGGTATGCTTTACTTTGCCTCTAACGGACTTGGAGGTTTAGGAGGACTTGATATTTTTAAAGTGCGCGCCAGCAACCACGATCAACCTGAAAATTTGGGATTTCCTATTAATTCACCTGGAGATGATTTTGGTATTATTTGGCTCCCAAACAATACTAATGGATACTTTTCTTCTAACAGAAAAGGAGCGGATCGGATTTTCAGCTTCAAACTTACCGAAAGAACACTGGCTGAAAAGAGTTATTAATCAATTGGTAAATATCGCCGTTCCTGTAAGTTGGTTACGCTGAAATTTTAAACTCTTTACCTTTCCCTGATACCTAATATGGGCCAAATTAATTTGATTATCAAAGGTGTCGATTAAGGGGGAATACTTTATGGATATTTCTCTAATAGATTTTACTTTACTAATCTCCAAATAACACCAAACAACGTTATCTTCAATTTCAAATCCCAGGAATTGAATTGGCCTCAAATTTTCATCTATCGAAACCTGGAGATGTTTCTTAAAGAATTCTTTCAAATCTTCCTTGATTACCGTATCATCCACTTCGCTAAAATAATTATTAACACTTCTTATTTGATTTAGGGAAATCTCCAGGTCATCCTGAAATAACCTGCTGGTAATCTGCAGGGATTTGTTATCGGCATCATACTCTAGTTCACAGATGCTCAAGTGAAATGGGTGTAAACACCAGAACGCTCCATGGAATACTAATAGAAGTGTTGATTGAATCATTGATTGTGTAATGTAGGGAATTCAAAATTATGAATTTATATTGCAAATTGGTTTAAGATTTATACCAATTAAGAGAGGCCAATCGGAATGAATGAATTTTATATGTATTTAAAGTTAGGAGTGGAACATATCCTGGATATACAGGGGTATGACCATCTATTGTTTATTCTGGCTTTATGTGCGATATATGTGGCAGGAGATTGGAAGAAGATTTTAGTATTGGTAACAGCATTTACAGTTGGGCATTCAGTTACCTTGGCCTTGGCTACATTTCGCGTTATTAATATTGACTCGGACCTGATTGAAGTGTTAATCCCAGCAACTATTTTTGTTACCGCTTTATCTAACATTTTTAGATCCCGGTCCACCAGAAACGCTGCTTATCTTAACAATAATTATCTGCTTGCTCTACTCTTTGGGTTCATACATGGTATGGGATTTTCCAATTACCTCAAAGCATTATTGGGAAGGGATACCTCTATTCTAAAACAATTATTTGCCTTTAATCTAGGTTTAGAGGTAGGTCAAATAATAATTGTTGGCATCTTCGTACTGATTTCATTTATTTTGATAACTATTTTGGGAGTGAAACAGCGGGATTGGAAATTAGTAGTCTCTTCTGCAATTGCTGGCATCGCTTTTATGCTGATTGTTCAATCAAATTACTGGAATTAGCAATATGAAAAAATATATAAAACTGGTGGTACTACTAATGCCTATGGTAAGCATTTCATGGGCTCAGGAATATCAACAAAAATTTGAACAGTTAGGAACAATGCTTCCAACACCCAACTCATATCGCAGCGCCTCTGGAAGTCCCGGACATGAATATTGGCAACAACAGGCGGATTATAACATTTCCGTTACCCTGGATGATATAAATCAAACCATCACCGGCTCTGAGACCATTACTTACGCCAATAACTCACCAGATCCACTGGGTTATTTGTGGATACAGCTTGATCAAAACATACGGGCGAAAGACTCGGACAAGTATAAAACCAAAACCAACCGTATTCGAGATAGTTTGTCCGCAAAATCCTTGCAAGCAATTGCCCAGGATTTCAAGTATGATGGTGGATATAAAATAGAGAAGGTTACAGACACCGAAGGTAACGCACTTGCATATACTATTAACAAGACTATGATGCGAGTTGAAATACCTAAAACACTTAATACCGGTGACAGTTACAACTTTAATATCGATTGGAAGTACAACATCAATGACCGTATGCTGGACAGAGGCCGTTCCGGTTATGAGTTCTTTCCGGAGGACGGGAACTATGTTTATACCATTGCCCAGTGGTTTCCCAGAATGGCCGTCTATGACGATGTAAATGGTTGGCAAAACAAACAGTTTCTGGGACAGGGTGAGTTTGCATTGCCATTTGGTGATTACCATGTAGAGATCACTGTCCCTGCTGATCACCTGGTAGCAGCTACGGGCACCATAAAAAACCCCAAAGAGGTACTTTCAAAAGACGAATTCGCCCGATTACAACAGGCCAAAGATGCGGATGAGCCGGTCATCATAGTTTCTGACTCAACTGCAATAGCTAAGGAAAAGGCCCCGGTTAAAGACAAAACCAGTACCTGGAAATTTGATGCTGAAAATGTTCGCGATTTTGCATTTGCCACCAGCCGAAAATTTATCTGGGATGCCCAGGGAGTGGAGATAAAAGATAGAAAGCCGCTGGCTATGTCTTTTTACCCTAAAGAAGGGAACCCTTTGTGGGAAAAATACAGCACTGCAGCTGTTGTGAATACCCTAAGAACCTACTCCAAGTACACCATTGATTACCCTTACCCGGTGGCTATCTCTGTACATGCCGCTAGCATTGGGATGGAGTATCCTATGATATGCTTTAATTTCGGGAGGCCCGATAAAAACGGAGCATATTCCGATGCAGTAAAGCACGGTATGATCAGCGTAGTAATACACGAGGTAGGACATAATTTTTTTCCAATGATCATAAACTCTGATGAGCGGCAATGGACCTGGTTGGATGAGGGGTTGAACTCATTTCTGCAATACAGGACAGAGGTTGAACAATACGAGAATTACCCCTCCAAACGAGGACCAGCCTCCAGCATGGTACCATATATGAGGGGTGATAAAAGCTACATTCGTCCAATCATGACCAACTCCGAACAAATCCTGCAATTCGGTAATAATGCCTACGGTAAGCCTGCTGCCGCACTTACAATTTTAAGAGAAACGATAATGGGACCCGAGCTATTCGATTATGCCTTCAAGGAGTATGCAAAAAGATGGGCCTTCAAGCATCCCACACCTGCCGATTTTTTTAGAACCATGGAAGATGCATCAGCCATAGATCTGGATTGGTTCTGGCGTGGCTGGTTTTACGGTACCGATCATGTAGATATGGGTATTGAGGAAGTGAAATGGTACCGAATTAAACAACCTGAAAAAACTGTAGAAAGACGGCTGAGTAACAAAAAACAAAAAGCGGGCGGCAGTGATGAAAACCAACAATCGGGGAAAGCCAATGACTTTGAGGACGGCTTCACGGAGCTTACTGTACTCCCAACGGATGAGCGCTTTTATGGGGAGTTCCGAGCTCGTATTGATGATGAAGCTATCCTGCAAAACCATTCGGACCAGAACTTTTACCAAATAACTTTTAGCAATAAGGGTGGATTGGTAAGCCCAATTATCATCGAGTTCACTTATAAGGATGGAACAAAGGAGGTTGAAGTATTACCCGCAGAGATATGGAGAATGAACGAAAACGTAGCCACTAAAGTGTTTGTTAAGAATAAAGAAGTGGTCAATATTGTTCTGGACCCGCACCGTGAAACTGCCGATACAGAGGCAGATAATAACTTTTTCCCAAAAAGGGAGGTGAAATCACGGTTTGAGCAGTTTAAAGAAAATGAAAAATAGGTAGCATTTACCGGATTGAAGCTACCAGAGTGGTGGGGCTAATAGGTCAAAATGATAAAAGGACATATCCTTGAAGTTGATGGGTGGTCACAGTGGTTAACATGGAAGTGGCAATTTCAACTTCCTTCATAACTTGACTGGGTGCTACACTTTTACTTAACAAGGATTGTCCGCACACTGTAAGTTTCACACCTGAGGATTTCAAAGACTTGATAAGCTGAATGTTCGGGTTATCAACTCTGTAACGATCAAAATAACTTTTGTTGTTCATGACCACATCATTGGCATCGCCGTGAATTGCCAAAACCACCTCTATATTCTCAGCAGAAGCACCGCCACTGACATGTAGATTTATCATCCTGGCTACATTATTCAGTGCCGGATTCAGTTTCTCAGGAGATTCGCTGCCGGAATTCAGATCAATAATTATCTTATAATCAAGATCTTTGAGTGGCTTTACCGTGGCTTCGGGAATATCATAGATACCCCCGAATGATTTTATTTCCGGGTTAACCATTTCCTGGGCATGGGATGTTGAGGTGAAACTTGCTAAAATAAGTAGGATTAGGACGCTTGCTCTAAACATAATTTTTAATATTTCTATTTATTCAAAATAACTATATTCCTCTTTTAAAGTAAGTTTTTCAATTGCCTCCTGACTGGGTCTGGGCTTAAAATCTACTTTTTCATAATATTCCCCAACTTCCCACTTTAGCTCCTCTCCCAGCATTCGAGGATCTTTTGTCTTGATAAGGTAAGCTTCCATGCGTTCCACTAGCATTTCTTTAGATCCACTGTATTCATCACTATCAGCTACATTGACCATTTGATAGGGGTCATTTCTCAAATCGTATAATTCTTCTGAAAGTCGCTTGTCAAAAGCAAGATTAAATAAGGGTTGTATATTTGGATCTTCCCGATTGATTAATATATGCATTTTAGTAGGTGACGGATAATGCAGCATATGAGCATCCACATCACCGAAGAGCGGTGGATCACCGGCCGGCCAACGATCGGGTTCATAATTTCTAATATAAAGGAAATCGAAGGTCTGAATAGCACGACCGGGGTAACCAAGGCCATTTTGACGACACAAGGCATGCCGCTCCCGGCCAGTAACTACAAAATCCCGTTCTGATTCAATTTGTCCTGATAAGTCCGAAAAAAGTATGTTGTTCAGGCTTTTGGCAGTCATCTCAACTGGAATTTCTAACTTGGCCAACTCAAGGAAAGTAGGGGCAAGATCATTCAGATTAACAAAATCATTAACCAACCTACCAGCTGAGATATGGTCCTTCCAGGCAATAATCAAAGGTATTCTGGTACCAAAATCGTACAGATTAGCCAGACCTCTGGGCATTTGCCATCCGTTATCACTGCAGATAACTATTAGTGTATTTTCAGCTTGACCACTTTCTTCAAGCGTTTTTAGAATGTTTCCTACCTGACGGTCGAAATTCTGAATCTCATAATAATAATCAGCGATATCCCCACGAGTGATGTCATTATCGGGTAAAAACGGAGGTACCTTTATCCTATTTAAATCCATACCGGATGCAACTCCCGAACCTACATTATAAGGTCTATGCGGGTCTTGACTGCTGTACCAGAAGCACCAGGGGCCATCTGACCGGTTGGCCATTAGAAAGGTGTCAAACGAATTATATTTTTTACCTCCGTGATTGGTCTTTCGTCCGCTGTCTTCAACACTTCCTGGCCCCCAACCCTTTCCTTGAGAGCCTACGAAATAACCGCTTTCTTCTAATAGATCAGTATAAAAAGTGAATTTGTCCGGTAAGATGCCCCAAAGGTTTGCACCTTCTTCCAATCGCCAGATATCCTGTCCTGTAAGCAGCCCTGCCCGGGCCGGGGAACATGAGGGGGCTGCACAAAAAGCATTATTGAATCGAACACCCAGACTGGCAATATTGTCAATATTGGGTGTTCGAACTACTTGATCACCATAACAACTCAAGTGATAAGCGTAGTGATTATCAGACATTAATAACAAAATGTTTGGGCGGCCTGGGGGAAGGGCTTGGTCAGCACATGAAAATCCAAGCGAAGCGATTAGCAAAAAGAAAATTCTACGATGCCATCGTTTCACAAAAACACACCATGATATTGCTGCGTCATTTATATAATTTATTTGTTTAGTTACCACGTGATTCTACTTTTTATTATTGCACTTCAGAAAAGTAAGAAAATATTCAGGCAATTAAAAAACAGTTTCAACCTACGGATCCCATTGGGATAAATTCTAAACGAAGCTGATTTTTTCCAGATCCACATTACCGCCCGTGAGAATTAAACCCACCCGTTTTCCACGAAATACCTCTGGTTTCGTAAAAATTGCCGCCAATGGTACCGCTGCCGATGGTTCTATTAGTATTTTCATTCGCTCCCATACCAGCCGCATGGCCCTTAATATTTCCTGGTCACTTACAGTGACAATTTCTTTGACATGCTTTTTAATAATACCAAAGGTTCTTTTACTCAAAGAGGTCAGTAGCCCATCCGCTATGGTTTGTGGATCTATAGATGGATGAATAATTCCTGATTGGAGTGATCGAAAAGCATCATCTGCTCCCTCAGGCTCACCTGCAATTAGTACAGCCTGAGGCAAAAGATAAGAGGCAGCAAGACATGTTCCGGATAAAAGTCCACCGCCACCTACAGGCGTAATTAAAATATTCAAGTCAGAAATCTCTTCAATAAGTTCCAAGGCAACCGTAGCTTGACCAGCGATTATATCATAATCGTCATATGGGTGAATCAGGGTAGCGCCAGTGTCTTTTAGAACCGACAGTAGTGTCTGTTCTCTGGCCTGTAGTGTGGGGGCGCAAAAGAATATTTCTGCTCCATAGTCCTTTACAGCATTCACTTTAACTTCCGGTGCAGATTCAGGCATCACAATGTAAGCCATACAACCAACATTGGCCGCAGCTTTTGCCAATGCCTGGGCGTGATTTCCTGAGCTATGGGTGGCAACACCTCGGGAAATCTTAGTGGAGGGTAATGAAAGCACGGCATTATGGGCCCCTCTCATCTTAAAGGCACCTGTTTTTTGAAAATTCTCACATTTAAAATAGATATAGCAACCTGCCAATGCATTAATCAAACTGCTGCTCATCACCGGTGTCTGGTGAATAAAAGGTCGAATCCGAAGATGTGCTTGTTGTATTTGTTCAAGTGTTGGTATCTTTTCCATTAGGTTCCTGTTACTTCAAGTAATTTCGTAAAAACCTAGCACATGGCAAGCAATATCCAGTATGGTTTGCTGCCATCAGCCCGGTGGTAGGGTGGGGAACCGAATCTTATAGTGACCTATAGCAGAAAAAATTACAGGCATGAGTTTTTTTGATGTTGCAGCGACCCCAGGATATTTATAATTCGTTTGTCACTCGAAAGTTAATTTTTGGGTTCTGGTCACTCCGGGATATTGTATTAGCAATAGGTATAGTCCAGAATTAACAAGAGGTATAGAAAGACTATGTTTCCCTGATGAGAGTTTTTGACTGAATACTTGGTTTCCTAGACTTGAATACAAGGTTAATGCAGCCATCTCGGTGGGTTCAAGACTAACTGTTATTTTAATGGGTTGATGCTTTTTCAATGGATTGGGAAAAATCTTTACGAATCGGTTGTCGAAGGTTAGGGTGACAATATTGAAGTATTCCACAGTTCCGTCAAAGTCTGTGGCTTTGAGCCAATAAAACGATTTTCCTAGCAGCGGATTGGTATCTACATATCTGTACTCCAATAAGTCATTACTAAATCCAGATCCCGGTATGGTTGCTATATCATAGAATTCCTTGCCGTCCGATGAACGTTGAATAGTGAAGAAATCAAAATTTTCCTCACTGATGGTTGCCCATGAAAGCAATACTTCATTGAATTTGACTTCCCCTTTGAAAAACAGCAATTCAATGGGTAGGATACCACATGTCGCTGCCGCAGAAGCTTGAGCAGATACACTATAAAATGCTGCTGGGTTGTTTTGGTTGTTGTATTCAGTGGCAATCCAGTCGTCACTTCGGACCACCGATGAGACTCGAACTTCATCGATCATACCGTCAAAATACCTTTCGGATGCACCTGGTCTGCCAATCCTCAAATTGGAATCCCAATTATTTCGAGCGGTACTAGCATCAGCCACACCGTCGTCCGTATTTACGGAAGCTCCATCTATAAACAACTCTATCCCTGGAGTGCCACTTAGATCACTGTAAGTAGCCACTCCATAGTGCCAGTTAGTAACGTCAGTAAATGAAACCTGAGCG
>PVMS01004277.1_pt1 | contig 14065 bp, 16 predicted proteins | sample 1853461 | NCBI WGS metagenome assembly PVMS01 (sample SAMN08582032, study PRJNA380276) | Marine sediment metagenome, whole genome shotgun sequencing project. | isolation source: ocean sediment barecode stripped | collected 2017 | reverse complement strand
TGGGCCAAAGAACATGGCTGCAAACAGGCCTACCAGGGTTGGGGCATGCTCGTGGAACAGGCGGCCGAGTCCTTCGCCATATGGCGCGGCATACGGCCGGAAACACAGGCCGTCAGGGCCAGACTGCCCTGAGAAAAGCAACCTCTCCTTCGTCACAGGGTTTCGGAGATGCACCGGCCTGCCCATAGCGCATCGTCTAGCGCATCGTCACCAGTTCTTCCGCACAGGTTGGATGTATCGCAACCGTATCATCCAGATCCTGTTTGCGCGCACCCATCTTCACGGCAACGGCAAAGCCCTGCAGGATTTCATCTGAGCCCGCGCCAATCATGTGACAACCCACTACCCGTTCATCCGTACCTACAGTGATGAGCTTCATTTCGGCACGGATCTTGTGATCACAGACCCCGTAGTACAACGGTATGAAACTTGAGGAATACACTTTAACGTCGTCACCGTATTGCTCTCGCGCAGCAGTCTCAGTCAGGCCAACGGTGCCAATCGGTGGATGACTGAAAACAACTGTGGGGACATTCGTATAGTCGAGGTGGCGCCCTTCCATGCCGCCGAATACACGGTCACTCAAACGTCTGCCTGCTGCGATCGCTACTGGCGTGAGTTGCACCTGGCCGGTTACATCGCCAATGGCGTACACCCCTTCAAGGTTGCTTTGCTGAAACTTGTCCACGGTAACGTAACCGCGATTATCGAGCTCGATGCCGGTCTGCTCCAGGCCTATGCCGTCTGTTAGCGGCCGCCGCCCCACCGCCCAGATCAGTGCATCAAACGGCCCGGCAGTTGAACCATCCTTAAGCGTCAGGGTAAGGATGTCATCAGCTTTCGCAATTGTGGCCACCGGTGAATTCAACCGAACCTTTATGTCATGCTCCTCGAGCGATTTGAGTGCCCCCGCCTGCAACATTTCGTCCATGGAACGCAACACGCTGCCATAACGCGCGAACAACTCCACGTCGGCACCCATACCGCCCAGAATGCCCGCCAGTTCAATGGCGATGTAACCACTGCCCACGACCGCAACACGCTGTGGCATGGCCGTCAACTTGAAGAACCCATCGGAGGTGATGCCAAATTCTGCGCCAGGCACAGCGGGCACAATCGGCTCTCCACCCGTTGCAACTATGATGTGAGGCGCAGTGTATTGTTCCCCATTAACCTCCAGTGTGCGCGCATCAATAAATTTTGCGCTACCACTGATCCAGTCAACTGACTTTTCATCCAGATTGCGTTCGTAGATGCCATTGAGCCGCTGCACATAAGCCTCGCGTCGCTCCACCAGCACAGCCCAGTCAAGGCTCGGCACTACCGCCTCGAAACCATAGTTCGGCGCATCGCTGAAAGCCTGTGCCAGTTCGGCAGCATGCCACATCACTTTTTTAGGCACGCAACCCACATTGACGCAGGTGCCGCCCAGCGGGCCACGTTCTATGACCAGTGCGCGTGTGCCATACTCGGCAGCCCGTTGCGCCGCTGCGAGACCGGCGCTGCCGCCTCCCAGGGCAATCAAATCGTATGCTTTGCTCATAATGTTTCGAACTCCTGCTGAAGCCGCATAGTATGCCATCGGCCTGGCGGAAAACCGGATGTGCTGTGGTACGATTTCGCGCTTCCAACACATTTCGTATGGCAAAAACGAGACGATACTAAACCCCCATGAGCAATCCTCTTTTAGAAGAACAGGGCTTACCCCTGTTCAGCAAGATTCTTCCCGAACATATCGAGCCCGCGCTCGACGCTACCCTCGAGCGAAATCGTTCTGATCTGGAGAAGCTGCTCGCGAGCTCTGATACTCCCGACTTTGCCAATGCCATCATGCCGCTCGAAGAAATGCATGATCGACTACATAGAACGTGGTCACCGGTCAGTCATCTGCAAATGGTTGCGAGTTCCGATGCGCTGCGCGATGCGTATGACCGTTGCCTGCCAAAACTGTCGCGATATGCAACTGAGTTGGCCCAGGACGAACGCCTCTACAAGCTTTACAAAGATGTTGATGAGCAACTTGCTACACAAACGGATACGCCGGAAAACAAACTGCTCGAGCATGCCCTGCGCGACTTCCATTTGGCCGGTGTTGACCTGCCGCCCGAGCAAAAAACGCGCTTCCGTGATGTCATGGAAGAATTAACCCAGTTACAGGCGAAGTATGAACACAACCTGCTCGACTCAATGGAAGCGTGGGCGCAACATGAAACTGATGAGCAATCACTAACCGGTATAACGGACGCGGTTCTAGACGCGGCCCGCACTGCCGCCGAGGAACAAAATCTGGAGGGCTGGTTGTTGCGGCTCGACCAGCCAACATACGTCGCGGTCATTACTCACGCCGATAACGCTGACCTGCGCAAAGCCTTCTACACAGCCTGGGTAACCCGGGCTTCAGAACAGGGACCAGGCGATGGTGAGTTTGACAACACGCCGCTCATGGAAGATATCCTTCGGCTACGTCATGAGGCCGCTACGCTGGTGGGGTTTGATAATTTTGCAACTTATGCTCTGGCTAGCCGCATGGCGACCACGGTTGAAGAGGTATCCGATTTCCTCCTGCACCTGGCCGAAGTCACCCGGCCTGCTGCCATCAAGGAATTGGCCGAACTACAGAAATGGGCAGGCAAGGAACTGAATAACTGGGACATAGCCTACTATTCAGAGAAGTTGCGGCTGGAACGCTATTCCATTTCGGACGAGGAGCTGCGCCCCTACTTTCCTTTGCCTCGCGTACTGGACGGTTTGTTCAGCGTACTACAACGGCTTTATGGTATCAGTGTAAAGGAACAGGACAATGTGGATCGCTGGCAATCCGCCGTTCGCTACTACGCCCTGAAAAATAATCGGGACGAGGAAATCGGCGGCTTCTTCATCGATCTCTATTCACGCCCCAACAAACGCTCAGGTGCATGGATGGATGAATGCCTGTTGCGCAAACGATCAGCCGCGGGCGTGCAAATACCAGTTGCCCACCTGGTCTGCAACTTCACGAGCCCCACTAACGACAAACCGGCGTTACTGAGTCACGATGAAGTCGTGACCATGTTCCATGAATTTGGCCATACTCTGCATCATATGCTGACCCGCATAGACTATCCGAGTATCGCGGGTATTAGTGGCGTGCCGTGGGATGCGGTTGAACTGCCCAGTCAGTTCATGGAGAACTTCGCGTGGGACCCCGAGGTGATGCGCGAGATGTCAGGGCATTTCGAGACTGGCGAATCCCTGCCCGAGGAACTGCTGACCAAGCTGGAGGCTTCACGCATATTCCAGGCCGGACTGGCGATGATACGGCAAATCGAATTTTCACTGTTCGACTGGCGTATCCACTCAGAATACGACCCTGACAAAGGCGGCCGGATTAACGATATTCTGGAACAAGTTCGAGAGCAGGTCGCCGTCATTCCGACACCCGCATTCAGTCGTTTCGCCAATAGTTTCTCGCATGTGTTTGGTGGCAGTTACGCGGCTGGCTACTACAGTTACAAATGGGCAGAAGTACTGGCAGCCGACGCATTCTCAGCATTTCAGGAAGCTGGCCTGTTTGACCCCAAGGTCGCACGGCACTTCCGTGAAACCATCCTGGAGGTTGGCGGTTCCACCGACATCGCCGATGCCTTCAAGGCGTTTCGGGGCCGGGCACCCAGTATTGAGCCGCTGCTCATACAGGCAGGCATCCTGAGTAGTGATGCCGCGAAGGGGTCAAATGGATGAAGATCGCGAGCTGGAATGTGAATTCCATCCGCGTGCGCCTAGAGCAGGTGCTGTATTGGCTGGACAATGCAAAGCCCGATATCCTGGGCTTGCAGGAACTCAAGATGCAGACCAAAGATTTTCCGGTCGAGGCATTCGAGGAAGTCGGTTATCACTGCGCTATAGACGGGCAGAAAACCTACAACGGTGTCGCCTTGCTTTCGCGGGAGGAACCGGCTGCGGTACACAGAAGCATCCCTGAGTTTGCCGACGAACAAAAACGTGCGATCGCCGGAACCTATGGCGACTGCCGGGTGATTAACCTGTACGTACCCAACGGGCAGTCAGTCGGCTCGGATAAGTACGAGTACAAACTCAACTGGTTCTCGGCCCTGACACGCTGGCTTAAACAGGAACTGCAGCAACATGAAAAACTCGTTGTCATGGGTGATTTTAATGTCGCGCCCGATGATCGCGATGTACACGACCCGGATGAATGGCGCGACAGAATAATCTGCAGCGACCCCGAACGGGCGGCACTGAATACACTGCTCGATCTTGGCCTGACCGACAGTTTCCGTCTTTTTGAGCAACCTGAAGCGCTGTTCAGTTGGTGGGACTACCGTGCTGCGGGGTTTCGCCGCAATCGTGGCTTACGCATCGATTTATTATTAGTGTCTGACGTCCTTTCCAAATCCACCACCACAAGTCAGATTGATACCGTACCGCGCACGCTGGAACGGCCGTCCGACCATGCACCTGTGTGGCTGGAGTTTAACTAGGCAGCCACATTCACGCCTTTTGACCACTGCGCGATTCCAAGCCCTATTCCTCACTTTAGGTCATTGCCGCCGCAATGCCGACTATGTGAGAATTTGTTCACATAGCCTGGGACTTTCCCTTACAAGATTGTGGGCGCAATCGGAATTCCCTGAGTTCACAGGTCAAGATGGGCACAGCAGAAAAGACCACCACCGGGTCATCTCCACAGGTGCGGAGATACGATCATGACGTGACCAACACGGTCAACGTCAGTTCCATTGAGGCAGTTCGTAACGCAACTCAGGAATTGTTCATCGATCTGTGGCCGGGCGCGAACCTGGATGAGCTTTGGCTCGCCTTTCATGATTTCGAACGGCTATATCTGGGTCATATGCCCGGCTACGAAGGCTGCGATACCGTCTATCACGATATCCAGCACACGCTCGACATGACGCTGGCCATGGCGCGACTGATAACCGGCTATGAACGTTCAGTTGCTGAAGCGGAACAACTGGGCGCTGATCGAGGTGTGCTTGGTATCATTTGCGCGCTGTTTCATGACGCCGGTTATATTCGCGACAGTGCAGACGGCCACCACCGGAATGGTGCCGAGGTTACCAAATGGCACGTGTCCCGCAGTGCCGCATGGTTGAAACGTTACCTACCACGCATCGGCATGGCGCCAGTCGCCCACATCGCTGCCGAGATAGTGCATTTCACCGGCTACGAGAGGAAGCTGGAAGATATCGAGCTGGATGACCCACGCGACAGCATGCTTGGACATCTGCTCGGCACGGCAGACCTGATTGCCCAGATGGCAGACCGCTGCTATCTGGAAAAATGTCGCGACCGCCTGTACCTGGAATTTGTGCTTGGCGGAATCGCCATTGAAGAATCCAACGGAATCCAGCAGGTTCGCTATCAATCTGGAAGTGACCTGTTACTGCAAACGCCTTCTTTCTATAAAAACGTTGCCAAAAAGCGCCTCGATATAGCCTTCAATAAAGCCTACCGCTATGTCGAAGCCGTTTTTGATGGCCGTAACCCTTATCTTGAATTCATCGAACGCAACATCGCCTACCTGGAACACATTATCGAAACCGGCGAGTGGCCCGCACTGCGCCGCACGCCACCTTGCTTTACTGTCAATGAAAATCCAGTGTCAAAGACCAACGTGCTGGTCAACCAGCACATCACCAACATCCGGAAAGAAGCTGCCGTCCTCGCTCAGGCCTGAACAGCGTAAGCGTTATTCACATTTAGTCTTCGCCGTCGTAGTACCCGGCTTTTTGGTAATTATAGAACCCGCTAATACTCTTCTCACCACCCCAGTTGCGAGCGCTTTCCATGACGCCCAGCTTGCCTGAATCCGGGTAGTGCACGACTTCCGGTGCATTCATTGTCGATATACACAGATACACCAAGTCTTCATCGCCATCATTGACGAGCACATGCGCATAATCTGCACCACGGGGCAACATGATGAAATCACCGGGATTAACCTGGTCGCTTTCCTCACCCACGGTTAATGCACCACTGCCGGATACAATATAAATGGCTTCATCATTTGCGAGGTGCGCGTGTTTTGGAAACGCCCGCTTGCCCGGCTGCACCCGAAATGCGCCACAGCCTATATCATGCCCTTCGCGCATGTCCGTCAGGGAAAGATGATCACTCTGAAATTTCTCGCCGTGACTCGAGCTTTTCCATTGTGAACTGTGGATACTTTTCTTATTTATCATGCTTAAGTCTCGTAATTTTTATTGTGCAGGATCCCGGCACCAGTGCCAGGGCTCATAACTGATGCCTTCCGGATTTTCACGTGGATAAGAAAGCGTGAAGCCAAATTGCACGGCATTGTCATGCAACCAGGCAAATGCAGGAGAGTCTTCAAACTCCTCCAGCAATGGCTTGTAGCCCGGTGTGGCGATATCAATCGCGTTGCCCGTGTGATGCTGGCTGTAACCGGGGGCCACATTAACCTTCAGGATGGCATCAATCTCCTGGCCTGCCTCCAGTTTGGTGCGTATCAGGTCAGCCTGGTAACTCATGCTACGGAAACCGGAGACCAGGATGAGCTGCACATCATCGGTTTCCGCCGCACTCTGCAGGGACCGCCATGCAGCAGCGGTAGCAGGCGTCAGGCGCTGCTCACGTCCTACGATATTCGGGCCCACATCCACAAGCTCAATCGCCTCCGCATACTGGACAAGCACGGGATCGGTGCCGTAATTGTCGGGGATGCCAAGTTCTGCTAATAACGCCCGATCAAACTGTTGAGGATCAGTCGACATACAGGCTGTTTCCGTCTCTCAAGCTCCGTCAGATGAAACCAGGCATAAACGATTACCTGTAAAATCCAGCACGCCGCCATCGAGTTCAGCAAGATGGGAAATCTGCGAGACGATCACCTGGAAACCATCCAGTTCATAACAAACCGCCGCGCCGAACGAGCCATAGAGCTCAATCATGTCCTCCACGGTCCGTTGACCTAACGCTGTAATACTCCAGGAAGCCTGGTCTGCAACCTCGCCTGCCAGATCGCCGTACAACAATCCGAGGGTGGGCTCAAAGCTGTGGAAAGACTCCAGGAATTCGGTGATACGTCGTTTCGCTGCTGGCGTAAATGTACCTTTCAGCTGTATGACTGTCGGTTCGCTGGCTAATGCTTCCTGTTTGTCAGCCATCACTACGCATCCTTGCCGGGTACTGCCAACAGGGCTTTGACGCCCTCGACGAAGCCCGGCAATCCCGCATCCTCCTGCTCCGCAGAACGCACTTCCTCCCAGCCATGCGGCTTGGACTCATCGAAAGTCAGCTGGTTACTCTTGCCACTCCAGAACACACGATACTGGGTGCCATTTCGTTCCAGATGCGCTAGCCAGCCGCCGAAACCGCCCAGGGCGACCACAAACTCATCGACGTCATAACCACAGGCCTCGCAGGCTTCACGCAGGGCGGGCTCATAGCGCTCGGCCTCGGGATTCTCGCGGTCCTTATTCTTGCTTTTTCCGGGCGCTCCACCCAGCCAAAATACGGGTTGTTCAGCCATTCATCGATTCCAATCTGTCCAATCAGGCGCGTAACTTTAACACGGTCGGGGCCTTGCTCTTAAGCTCCAATAATCCAAGGCTTGCAAAGGCTCTGCGTGCCGCTACGCTAGTAACTCTATCCCAGTAATGTGAGTTTTATCCAACCCGATGCGTCTTCGATTTTTGATTCTGTGTTTGCTGAGCCTGCTGCTGACGCCACCTGCATCAACTCAGGACATCGATGGTGTTAATAATTATGCCTTCGGGGTATTCATCGGCACGGGTAAGTACCGGATCAGCGACCGCACTATTTATATCGTTCGCCTGCCTTTCGCCTTCGACCTGAAAGAGGCGGACTATAAAACCGGCCAAATTGGTTACCGGCTGTTGATGCCATATGCCATCGGCTTCACCAACTATGACGGTTTTGAGGATTTACCAGACTTGACGATCGATGATGTCCAAACCATGAGCATGACGCCGGGCCTCGAAGTAATTTTTCCGCTTAAGGCTAACTGGCAAATCAAACCCTTTGGACAAGCGGGCCTTGGCTGGGACATGAAGTCGAGCAGTAATAGCTTCGTCTGGGGTGCAGGAGCGCGCACCCGCGCATGGTTTGGTGACAACGAAAAATGGCTGGTCGGGGGCGAATTTCTTTTGGCTGGCAACCACCCAAAATATGACGAAGAGCCGGATACCAGTTTCACTCGCTGGGGTATCGGCACCGAATACAAGCTACAAACATCATGGGCCCCATTTGGCCACCGGGTGTCATTTCATGGAAGATTGTTGCAGTGGTATTACACCAACGCGGTCAATTTCGAACCTCCGCGTGAATCAACCAACGTAAACAGCGCCACTGAAATCGGTTTGTCTTTTGGCATCGACCCGCCTATCAATATTTTTGGCTATCAGTTCCGACAAGGCGGTATCGGCTACGAACGAGGCGATGAGTTAAAGGCTATCACGTTGTTTACGACCTTCCCGTTCTAAACTTTATTGATGGCAGCAACTAAAATTCTATATGGCTCGCCATCCCGGCCATAAAAAAAGGGCGGGACCTCAAGGTCCTGCCCTTTCTGTCCTCATTCCTCCCTCTTTAATATTTCAAGGGAGTAAGAGGCTGGCCTGCATTGCAATGAATGCAGGCCTTGCACATCTAGCATGATCCAATGATCAGACCGCTACGATGTTCTCGGCCTGAGGACCTTTCTGGCCCTGAGTAACAGTGAACTCAACCTTCTGGCCTTCAGCAAGAGATTTAAAGCCTTCACCGGCGATATTGCTGTGGTGGGCAAATACGTCGGGGCCATTTTCCTGCTCGATAAAGCCAAAACCTTTGGCGTCGTTGTACCATTTAACGGTTCCTGTAGTTGTAGACATAGTCTTATTCCTAATAATTTATAAAGTGTACAGCCTTTCGATAAGGCCAGTGGTTGGAAGTGTTGATATGACTTATGAAGAACAGGACGAAGACTGAAGACAGGACATCGAAATGGGTGCAACATAAATAATAAAGCGCACTTTCAAGCGCAGGAGTGTATATATAGATTTACCCTGCTGTCAACTTCTTTTCCTTGCTAATTCATGTACATAGCACCTAAATCAGCATAATCAACGGGTTTGGGCCGGATTACTGCCTGGAAAATTTGTTAGTAGCCTATTGTTTAAGCAGCAGTTTCGCATCAATCGCAACAAATTTGCCGGCTTCCCTGATCAGAAAATCAGAGGTTAAATGCGGGACGCCATACACCTCCGTATTGGTATTGAAGCGGCTTTTTATACGCTGTAACAAGATCCCGAAATCACCATCACCAGAAGCCAGAATTACGGTGTCGCACTGATCCGCAGCTTCAAAGACATCTAAAGCAATACCTACATCCCAGTCAGCTTTTGCAGTGCCATCAAGACGTTTTAACATGGGCTTAAGTTTTACGGTGAAACCAATCGCCCGTAAAATATTCTGGAACTGTATTTGTTTTTTATCCCCTCGATCAGTGGCATAGGCAAAAGCGCTAACTACCTCGCGATCACTTGTTACATCTGCCCAGAATTTATTGTAATCAAAGTTGCCCTGGTAGGCCTGACGACAAGTATAGTAAATATTTTGTACGTCTACAAAAATGCTGATTTTTTCTAATGAGGATTCGGTCATAGTTGTTCACACCAGCATTAATGATTAATGCTGGTGGTGCAGCATAAATGACTCCAAGTCACAGATGCCAGTGTGAATGCAATTAAGCCTGCGCTTCAAACCGGACTGGCTCTTGAGCTGTACGCCTGATAACGACCGTGCCTGCCAGCTTGTCATGCCACCCTTGCTTACGCTTATCAATACCAACCCAAATAATTCCCAAGCCTAATGGAATGATCGAAACGTAGTACGCAAAATAACGCCCTATAAGCTGACCCGTTGAGGGATGCCCACCGGTTTTTGCATCAACGATGGCTAGTTTTAATGCCAACTTCCCGGGCGTAGCCGATTTATAGATCCAAAACAAAATGACGGCTATCGCCGGTAAAATATAGTTGAGCATTACATCCCAGAAACCGGATATGTATACCGTGCCAAACCAGTATTCTTGTCCATAGATCAAAGTCAGGATTGGCAGAATAATGATAAGCAACAAAATCGTGTCAATGATTGCGGCTCCGGTTCTAATCCAGAAACCTGCGTACTCCACATCATCCATTATCGACTCCTTGGCGCTTAACACCTGCGCCTGACAAGGAACAAAACAGTTTTATACTTTTAGGTTATCTCTGCCTCACGATATCACCAGGGCACGATTTCACCGCTGTACTTATAAAACCCACCAGACATTTCCGGCGTAAAATTCTCAATAACATTAATCATTCCCGAAACCGATTCCGGTCGCTCTACCTTGCCCTCCAACGGCAAGTTACGCGTGCGATCATCGATAACCAAACCCGGTGAAAACATGCCTATCATCACGCCGGAATTTTTGACTTTGTTCTGATCGGCAAGGGTGTGCAAGAACATATTCAACGCCGCCTTGCTACCTCGATAGAAAAAACTGCCTGGCCCATAGCTAGCCTCAATCGAGCCCTGTTGGCTGGATACAGTCATAATTTTTTTCTGATCGCTAAGTTTGACACTGTCGAAAAATGCTTCGGCCATCTTAAGGGGACCAATGGCATTGGTTTCAACGTAGAGCTCGAATAAATCGTAGTTGAGCTTGGAAAAAAACGAACCGCGCATCTGCAAGTTGTCGCCAAAAAAACCTGCGTTATTCAATAACACATCAATAGGTTGCTTCTTGTACTTCTTTGCCAATGCATCAATCATGTCATGTCGCAACACATCAAGTTCTTCGATGGTGATATTTGAATTATCAGCAGCCAAAGCGTGCAACACATCAGCATCGCCCGGCCGCCGACAGGTGGCAATGACATTCCACCCCAATGCCGCGTATTGACGGGTAAATTCCAGACCAATGCCACGATTGGTCCCGGTGATTAAGACAGTCGGTGCATTCGGGTCGATTTCAGCAACGGCGAACATCGGGAAGCTCACTACTAGCATAAAAAACAGACAAATGACCCGCCTTAAACTGCAGCAAATATTTTTCATGAGGGTTTCTCCCACTCGTTTATTTCGATGATCTCCAGGACAAGGGTACCGCAGATAGGCTTACGACGTTTTACCCGTCCCTGGTGTGGGGCCCTTATTTACTATGCAATGCAGGTAAATTTTTCGCCCCTAAACTCTACGATATCGCCCGACACAATCTTTTTGCGTTTTCTGGTTTCTACCTGTCCGTTGACTAAAACCTGACTATCAGCGATGACAGACTTCGCTTCGCCGCCACTGGCAACCAGGCCTTCAAACTTCAGGATTTTATAGAGCTCAACAGGCTCCTTTAAAAGTTCAACTTCTCTCATTGATTATCGCTTTGAGAAAGCATGATGCGGAGATCAGTGAACGAGCAGGCACACTCACCGCAACGATCAAGTACGCCTTAAAATTATTCGACGGTAACTGATTTGGCAAGATTGCGTGGCTGGTCTACATCGGTACCTTTGAGTATGGCGACATGATACGCCAGTAACTGCAATGGAATGGTGTAGAGGATCGGTGCCTGGAAGTCTTCGATATGAGTCGGCATATGCATGATGTGCAGGCCGTCACCTTCATCGAAGTGTACATTGGGATCGGCAAACACGAACAGCTGCCCTCCACGTGCCCTGACTTCCTGAAGATTGGATTTCAGTTTTTCCAGCAACTCATCATTTGGCGCAATGGTGACGATCGGCATTTCTTCATCCACAAGTGCCAGCGGACCGTGTTTGAGTTCGCCTGCCGGGTAGGCCTCGGCGTGTATGTAGGAAATTTCCTTAAGCTTGAGTGCGCCTTCCATTGCCACAGGATTCTGCACGCCGCGGCCGAGGAACAATGCGTGCTGATGTTCGGCAAATTCTCCCGACAGCTGCTCAATCTGAGCATCAAGGGTGAGCACCTGATCAATCAGGCCGGGTATTTCGATGAGCTGTGTCGTCAGCGTCCGTTCTTTTTCAGCACTCATCCCATTACGGCGTGCCAGCGCGATTGTGACTAATGCCAGCGCCGCCAATTGTGTAGTGAATGCCTTGGTTGACGCCACGCCAATTTCCGGCCCGGCACGGGTCATCAGTACCAGCTCCGATTCACGCACCAGTGAACTCTCCGGTACGTTGCACACGGTCAGCGTCGCCAGATATCCACTTTCCTTCGCCTTGCGCAAGGCTGCCAGCGTGTCCGCTGTCTCGCCACTCTGGGAGATCGTAATGAACAGTCCGTCTTCGGGTACAACTACTTTGCGATAGCGATATTCGCTTGCAATCTCCACGCGACACGGGATACCGCAATGTTCTTCGATCCAGTAGCGGGCAATCAATCCAGCGTGATAACTGGTGCCACACGCCACAATTTGCACTGCCTTGGTTTTGTCCAGCACTTCACCCGCAGTCGGCCCCAGTGCTGCATCCAGAACCCTTCCATCGACAATACGTTCAGCAAGTGTGTCTGCCACAGCCCGGGCCTGCTCGTAGATTTCCTTGAGCATGTAATGCCGAAAGCGGCCGCGCTCAACTGCATCTGCCGATAATTCACTTTCAGTGACATTCCTTTTGACCAGGGTACCGTTGGCATCGGTAACGACTACACCCTCACGGGTTACAACCGCCATGTCGCCTTCTTCGAGGAACATGAACTTGCGCGTAACCGGCAGCAGGGCGGCGACGTCTGAGGCAACAAAATTTTCGCCTATGCCTAAGCCGATCACCACCGGGCAACCTTCACGCGCCAGAATTAACTTGCCCGGTTCGTCCTTGCTCATGACGACCAGTGCATAAGCGCCTTCGAGCTCAGCCACCGTTTTTCTGACGGCCTGCTCAAGGTCATCGACACTTTTCAGATAATAGTGAATGCGGTGTACGATGACTTCAGTGTCGGTTTCGCTGCTGAACTCGTAACCGTGGTCACGGAGATCCGTGCGCAGCTCTGCATGGTTTTCAATGATGCCGTTGTGAACAATGGCAATATCGGAACCCGAAACATGCGGGTGAGCGTTGGCCTCGCTCGGCACACCGTGAGTCGCCCAACGGGTGTGCGCTATACCGGTTCGGCCTGCAATTGCATCGACATCGAGCACAGCCTGCAGTTCAGCAACCTTGCCCTGAGCACGACGACGTTGCACACCATCGTCGTGGCGCACGGCCACGCCCGCAGAATCGTAGCCACGATATTCCAGGCGCCGTAATCCCTCCATCAGGATGGGTATGACGTTACGCTCTGCTGTTGCTCCAACTATTCCGCACATATCTTTATTTCTCGACCGGGAATTTTAGGCTGCAACCGACGGTTGGCAATGCGATCAATCTCTCAAATCAGCCTATTTTATTGTTTTTACTTGTTCTTTTCCGGCCGTTTCCAGCTTTTAATTGTGGTCTGTTTGGATCGCTGCAGGGTCAATTCACCGGCGGGCGCATCCTTACCAATGGTAGAACCCGCACCAATCGTCGCACCCGCACCTACATTGACAGGTGCGATCAATTCCACACCGGAACCGATAAATGCGTTGTCGCCGATCACGGTCTGGTACTTGTTGGCACCGTCATAGTTGCAGGTAATCGTACCGCAACCAACATTGACGTTATCACCAATGGTGGCATCGCCCAGGTAGGTCAGGTGGTTGGCCTTACTGCCGATACCGAGCGTGGTTTTCTTTATCTCGACGAAATTACCGACCCGTGCTTGTGCTTTCATCTCGGCACCCGGACGCAAGCGCCCGAAAGGGCCGATATTACAGCGTTCACCAACCACCGCGTTTTCCAACACGCAATTGGCATGCACCATGGTATCCGAGGCAATGCTGGTATCGCTGATAACGCAATTCGGGCCGATGCTAACGTTGTCACCGAGAGTAACAATGCCGTCAAACACCGCGTTAATATCAATCGTTACATCATTACCGCATGTCAGCGCGCCGCCACTGAACTTATGCGCTCGGGCGTTACCTTAATAGATCCGGCGCGTATCGATGTGCGCGGCACGCTGACATGCGGTAATG
>PVMS01091729.1_pt1 | contig 14067 bp, 12 predicted proteins | sample 1853461 | NCBI WGS metagenome assembly PVMS01 (sample SAMN08582032, study PRJNA380276) | Marine sediment metagenome, whole genome shotgun sequencing project. | isolation source: ocean sediment barecode stripped | collected 2017 | reverse complement strand
GACCTCAATTTTCGTGGTTTTCGGCCAGTCTGAACGTCCGCTTTCCGGAAAAGCGGACAGTTAGGAATATCCCCCAAATTTTCACAATATTGACCAACATGGAATGTCCGCTGTACGCCCAAAACCGGACGTTAGGCTAGTATCATCCTTAATGGTCGCTAATGACCCAAAGCGGACGTTCCTAACTTAGTTTCACAAGACATTCGTAGCAATGAATAGCCTTGCCAGGCTTCATGAAGCGTAACGGCCGATAATCTCAACATTGTGAACATCGGGAAACTAATCAGCTGCTGTATCGCGCCAACTTGTTTTGTGTGCTGTGTCGCTTTTGCGTCAGAAGCTGAGGAAGACAGCACCACGAATCGTGTTTTGAGTTTTGTTCCTTTTGTAAGGAATAACCCTTGCGCGGAGCCCTATTCGCAGCTGGCTGCGTCGCCTCCACTGCAGGGAACAAGCGATGGCGGCGAAGGATTCCCTTGGCGCGCCATGTACGGGTACTGCATTTCGCAATCCGGGCGGCTAACGTTGCATCAGGACTGGGTGGTCTCTTACCTTGACGCAAACCCACAAGGTGATGCACCGGGCGGCGACGGGGTTTCCTTTGGCACTGACTTTTCCTTTCAGTGGCGCCACAGTCAAGGTGCCTCATTTACGCCTTATTACGAATTGGGTGGTGGCATTCAATATGCGGCTGGCACTTCATTTCCGGCGGATGGCAGCCGATGGATGTTCACGATAAATGTCGGCGCTGGATTTCTGATTCCTCTGAAGCCGAATCTGCAACTCAATACGGCAATACGTTACTTGCATATTTCAAACGCCGGATCGCTGCCCGATAACGCAGGCTATGACGCGTTCCACATGGTTATCGGCGTACGCTGGTGAGCCGCTCCTACAGGTTCGCTACCAGCCGCAAAATGAAATTAAGTGGCGCCTAATCGACGCCGTGCATGAGTTTCTTGATCGGCTTGGAGAACAGCAACATGATCAGGCCAGCACCACCTGCCGTCATGACGATATCCATGTACTGGCCCGGGAAGGCAGCAATGTTGTTGGCGTCGAACTCACCGGCAATCTGACCGGCGATCAAATTGCCGAGTGCAGACGCCATGAACCACATGCCCATCATCTGGCCGACGTAACGACGCGGTGCAAGTTTGGTGGTTACCGACAAACCGACTGGCGACAGAGCAAGCTCGCCGAAGGTATGCAGGAGGTAAGTCATGATCAACCAGGTTGGCATGGCCTTGTCGCCATTGACGACGATCGCCGCCGCGCCGACCATAACCAGAAAACCGGCCGCCAGCAGGATTAGCCCGACGCCGAATTTCGCAGGCGACGACAAATTCAGGTTTCGTTTTGCCAGGGCAACCCACAGCCATGCGAATACGGGCGCGAACATGATGATGAACAAGGCGTTAACGGACTGGAACCAGGTCGAAGGGATCGTGAACCAGCTGAACTCAAGTTGCGTGTAACGATCGGCGAAAAACGTGAGTGAGCTGCCGGCCTGTTCGAAACCAGACCAGAACATAGCGCATCCGATGAGCAAAATGATGAGCGCCAAGGTACGCTGCTTCTCGTCGCGCGTCAGCTTGCCAAGCGTCAGCACATAGGCAAAGAAGAGCACGGACATGCCAACGATAACCGCGGTCGATTGTTGTGAAATTTTGGCTGGGTCAAGTTGATAGCGACCGGAAAACGCCGTTGCGACAAAAAGCACGACTGCGGTCACGCCAATGCCGACAACAATCCAGCCGTTCTTGCGCTTCTGCGCGTCGATAGCAGGATTGCCTGAGCTCGAAGGGTGCATACCGGCTGCGCCGAGATGATGTTTGGTCATCCAGAATTGAATGACGCCGAACAACATGCCAACACCCGCCGATGCGAAGCCCCAATGCCAACCGAAGCCTTCGGCCTGGCCAAGTCCACCGGAGATGAGAGGCCCGAGAAATGCACCCGTATTGATGCCCATGTAGAAAATGCTAAAACCGGCGTCGCGACGTGGATCGCCCTGCGGATACAGTTCGCCGACGATAGCACTGACATTCGGCTTCAGCAGCCCCGTTCCTGCGATGACCAACAGCAGGCCAACAAAAAAAGCCTGTGTTGAAGGAATGGCCAGCACGAAGTGACCCGACATGATAATAAGGCCGCCGACAAATACGGCACGCTGTGCGCCGAGCAGCCGGTCGGCGATCCAACCGCCGGGCAGCGCGACAACATACACAAGCGCGGTGTAGATACCGTAGATAGCGGTAGCAGAACGGTCATCGAGGCCCATGCCGCCATTGATGACCTGGTCGGTCATGAACAAGACCAGCAAAGCGCGCATACCGTAGTAGCTGAGGCGTTCCCACATCTCCGTGAAAAACAGAGTCATCAACCCGCGTGGGTGGCCAAATACTTGTGCCTGGTCGGAGTCCGCCGTGATCTCAGTCATAGGTTCCGTACTCTTTTGGTAGGTTCGCGCCGGTGAGCGACGTTACACCATTTCATGCGTAACTTTCTACTTGACCCGCTAATTTTCGCCCGGTTCGGTCTCTTTTTCGGTCTTCTTGGCGAACAGGCGTGACAATATGATGCCAGCCTCGTACAGCAGGTAAACCGGGATCGCGAGCAGCGTCTGGCTAATTACGTCTGGTGGCGTTAGAAACATGCCGATGACGAACGCCATCAAGAAGACATATGGCCGAGCTTTGCTCAGTTTCTCGGGCGTTGTCAGGCCGGCCCATACCAGCAATAGCGTAGCGATCGGCACCTCGAAGGCTATGCCGAAAGCCAGCACAATGGACGTAATGAAATCGAGATAAGAAGCAATGTCCGGCGTCCAGGGCGCACCGTCGATCTCAATTGAGCCGAAAAAGCCGAAGATGAGCGGAAACACGACGTAGTAAGCAAAAGCGATGCCGGTGTAAAAAAGCAGAATGCTGGACGCCAGCAACGGAAACGCGAAATGCTTTTCCTTGCGATACAGCCCTGGTGCGACAAAGGCCCAGACCTGGTACAAGACGACTGGCATCGCAAGAAATAGCGCCACAATAAAGGTCAATTTGAACGGCACCAGCAACGGTGCGGCCGTTCCGGTGATAATCATTTGCACACCGGGCGACGCGGCGAAAAGCGGCGCGGAGACCATCTCATAGATTCGCTGATTAAAAGGAACGAGTACCGCGAACAACACGAGTACCGATGCGGCCATCTTGACCAATCGACTGCGCAACTCAACAAGGTGAGATAACAGCGTACCTTCAGCCAGGTCTCCCTCGTTCTCGCCGGGCTCGCTCATGCTGGTTTGTCTTTCTCCAGCTCTTCGTCTGCAGAATCAGTCTGTTGTGAAATCTTTGGCGGCTGAATGCTGTTGAAATCGTCGAGATTGAGCTCCTCTTCGAGCTGCCGTTTCATAATGCGTGTCATACGTCGCGCCTGGCCGATCCAGCTGCCGATCTTGTTCGCAATCTCTGGCAGCCGCTTCGGGCCGAGCACAACAAGCCCGATCACAACGAGGAGAATTAATTCGGCAGAGCTGACTCCGGACATGGCGTTCGAGCTGCTTAAGAGTCTTCGCGGTTCTCTTCGACCGGCGTGTTGTCAAAATTGGCGTCGTCTGTCGACTCGCCGGATGTGTCATCGTTGAGTTGTTCTTTGGTTTTTTCTGCTTCATTCATTGACGAGCGAAAACCTTTGACGACGGAGCCAAGATCCGAGCCCAGGGTGCGGATTCGTTTGGTGCCGAATATCGCGAGCACAATGACCAACACGATCAGTAATTGCGGCCAGCTTATGCCTGATAACATCTCAAAACTCCTGGGGCGCGGCCCCTTAAAAATGTTGCATTGCGATGATAACCCGCCGGGACAGACAATGCCGTGCCGGCGTCACGCCATCTTGCCTGTCAGGATTCCAGCCAGAACGTTACGGGGCCGTCATTTGTCAGGCTGACCTGCATATTGGCACCAAAGCGGCCGGATGAAACGGTTCCTAGTCTGGTTTTGCAGGCCGCCACGAGCTGCCCGAAGTAAGCTTCGCCGATCGCAGGCTTTGCGGCGCGCGTAAAGCTGGCCCGGGTGCCTTTCTTAGTGTCTGCCGCCAAGGTGAATTGTGGTACCAGCAACAGCCCCAGGTCCTCATCGACCAGGCTGCGGTTCATACGATTCGCTGCATCCGGGAATACCCGGTAAGTCAGGATGCGCTCGGCCAGGCGAGCAATGTCTGGCTCCTTGTCGTCGCGATGCACGGCCACGAAAACCAGCAGGCCGCGTCCAATATCGGCGATAACTTCGTCATCGACCGCAACACGGGCACTGCTTACGCGTTGTAGCAATCCGATCATTTCTGGGCGCTTCGCAAATAATTGCCGGAAACAAGGCCTTTATTAATGCATCAACGAGATACGAAAGCCATAGTGGGATGTCGATACTGCGAATCTGGGCGGACCGGTCGGAGGGTGGGGTTCCACGGCTTTTCATGGCGTGAAGCACCACTGAATCAATCCAGGGATGGACGATTCGGGCGCCTGCCCCTCGGCCGGACCAGGGATGGAGTGGGCCCCGGTCCTCGGATCGGGGCCTTTCATCGGCTCAGGGCCCACTTCTTGCAAGGAACAGGAGAAAACATTGTATAAATTCCCATAAATTAAAGAAAACGTCAATCGTGGGAATAGTAGGTTCCAAATTGGAGAAAAATGGAACACAAGTGGGTTTGCCTATGCCAATGGCAGCACGACAAGCGGCCATTGGCATCAAAGACGCCAGCCAATAAACTTGGCGAGATGAAAAGACGAAATTTTGTAGGCGGCCTTGCGGCGGCCAGCGTTGCGGCCTGTAGCAAGGACGGTGAAAATTGTGAGGTGACCGCCGATCGGTCGGCGGAGAAATTCGAGTGGTCGTGCGTAACGTCATGGCCACCCAAATACCCGGGCATGGGCATGGGCGTGGAAAACCTCGCAGCGCGCATCGATGCGGCGTCGGGCGGCAGACTCAAGATCAAGGTCTATGGTGGTGGCGAGCTCGTACCACCTCTTGAGGTCTTCGACGCGGTCAGGCGTGGCGTCATCGAAATGGGCCACGACGCGTCCTATTACCAAAAGGGCAAAGTTGATGCTGCGCAGTTTTTCTGCGCGATCCCGTTCGGCATGAATTACCAGGAGCTTAACGGTTGGTTGTTCTACGGCGGCGGGCTGGAGTTATGGCGGGAACTGTATGCGCCTTTCAATTTAGTGCCGATACCGTGCGGTAATACCGGCGTTCAGATGGGCGGCTGGTTCAACAAGGAAATTAATTCGATCGATGATCTTAAGGGCCTCAAGATGCGAATTCCAGGCCTGGGCGGCGAGGTGATTCGGCGCGCGGGCGGAGTACCAGTGGTGCTACCAGGATCAGAAATCTTCACGTCGTTGCAGACCGGCACAATCGATGCGGCCGAGTGGGTCGGTGCATACAACGATGTCTCGTTCGGACTGCACAAGGCAGCGAAGTATTACTATTACCCAGGCTGGCACGAACCCGGCCCCGGCCTTGAAACGATTATCAACAGAGAAGCGTGGGCGTCATTGCCGGCGGACCTGCAAGCCATCGTCGAAATCACTTGCCAGGCGATAACGACCGACATGGTTGCTGAGTACACACACGGCAACGCATACGCATTGCAACAATTGATTGACGATCCCGCCGTTGAGCTCCGAAAATTTCCGCAAGAGGTTGTCGATCTCCTCAAATCGCTCACCGACGAAGTCGTTGCAGATTGGCTTGCAGAGGATCCGGCGGCTGCGAAAATCGCCAAGTCGTACTACGCATTTCTGGCGAAGTCCGAATATGGGCAGCGGGTTACCGAACAAGCGTATCTCGAAACTCGGAGTTGATCATAGCCGCGGCGAGCGCGGGGTTATCTTTGCGAGTGCATGTCGTATTAAGCGAGCGGAGGTAACCCCGCGTTCGCCCGCCCTGCGACCAGCGCCTAGTTTCCGTAGATTTTGTCTGGAAGCCAGGTGACGATCTCCGGGAATATCGCGAGAATGATGAGCGCGAAGATCTGGATCGCGACGAACGGAATAACGCCGCGGTAGATCTGGCCTGTCGAGACCGTTGGCGGGGCCACACTGCGCAAGTAGAACAACGCGAATCCAAACGGTGGTGTCAGGAATGATGTTTGCAAGTTGATTGCAATCATAATGGCAAGCCAGACTGGGTCGATGCCCATCGCCAGCAGTACGGGACCGACGATCGGCACAACGACAAAAGTAATCTCAATAAAGTCGAGCACGAAGCCCAGCAAAAACATGATGAGCATGACGACCATGACAGCGCCGATGACGCCGCCCGGCAATGATTCGAGCAAATTGCGCACCGCAACGTCACCGTCATAGCCGCGAAACACGAGCGAGAAAACCGAGGCGCCGATAAGGATCACGAATACCATACTGCTGATTTTCAGCGTGCTGCGCGTAACCTCTCGCAGCCGATCGAGATTGAGTTGCTGCCGGGACACAGCCAGCAATAATGCGCCCATTGCGCCAACGCCTGCCGCCTCGGTCGGCGTGGCGAGTCCGGCGAGAATCGATCCAAGCACAGCGAAAATAAGGGCCATAGGTGGCAGCAGTGCTTTCAGAATCTGCACGTAGGAAACTTGATCGTCCACTCCACGAACATGCGCCGGCATCACGGCCGGCCGAAAATGCGCGAGGACAACAATATATGAAATGTACAGGCCCACCAGCAGCAGGCCGGGAAGCAACGCGCCCGCGAACAAGTCGCCGACGGAGACCGTTTTGGGCGAATAAATACCCATAGTGAGTTGTGCCTGCTGGTAGGCAGAGGTCATAACGTCGCCAAGCATGACGAGAATGATCGATGGCGGAATGATTTGCCCCAGCGTTCCAGACGCACAAATCGTACCGGCGGCAATCTCTGGCGAGTAGCCGCGCCGCAGCATCGTCGGTAAGGCCAAAAGACCCATTGTTACAACGGTCGCGCCGACGATACCGGTGCTGGCGGCCAGCAACATGCCGACCAACGTGACTGAAATTCCGAGACCACCGCGCAACGCGCCAAATAGGCTGCCCAGGGCATCCAGCAATTCTTCGGCGATCTTTGCACGCTCGAGAGTGACTCCCATGAACACAAACAACGGTACGGCAACGAGGGACTCATTCGTCATGATGCCGAAAACGCGATTCGGCAAGCCAGACAGTAATGCGTCGTTAAAGTCACCCGTCAACGCGCCAATTCCGGCAAAAATCAGGGCCGTTCCGCCGAGGGTGAACGCGACCGGAAAACCTGCCAACAGCACGAGAATGACCGAAATGAAGAGCAGTAGCGCGACCCACTCCACGGCTATGCTCGACGGATCGTGGCGGCGGACCGCAGCAGCAACGAGATGCCCTGGAGGCTAACGGCGATCGGCATGACGACAAGCACGGATTTGAGAATAGGCACGAGGGGAAAGGGCAAGCCGCCTGACTCGCGCGATGCCTCATGTATCGACCATGACACGGCTGCGAAGTCATACGACGTAACGCCAAGCAGTCCGCAAAACGGTAACAAGAAAACCACCACGCCGATCAAATCAATCCAGGCACGGCGTCGCTCACTCATTTCGCGGTAAAAGACGTCGATTCGTACATGTTCTTCGTGCAGCAAGGTATACGCTGCACCGACCATGAACACGGTCGCATGCATCCAGACAACAGATTCCTGCAACCAGATCAGACCTGCGTCAAACACGTAGCGCATTACGACGATGATGCACGTGACGACGACCATGAGGAGCGTCAGCCAGGCAACGAGTTTGCCGGTCGCATGGTTAAAGCGATCAATCAAATTGTGCGGATCGCTCAAAGGGCGATTCCTAGTCACGCCAGAAAGTCGGGGTAATCAACACGAGTAGTGTAAATATTTCCAGGCGGCCGAGTAGCATCCCGGCGATTGAGATCCATTTTGCGGGATTCGACAAAGACATGAATCCGGAGGCAACGTCACCCAGTCCCGGGCCGAGATTATTCAGGACGGCCGCCACCGCCGAGAAGGCCGTTACCTGGTCCAGGCCGGTCGCCATCATTGCGATTAACATGACGCTGAACACAACGACGTAAATTGAGAAGAACCCCCAGACTGCATCGACGACCCTGAACGGGACTGCCTTGTTACCGAGTTTGACGGGGATTTCGGCGCTCGGATGAACCAGCCTGACGATCTCGCGAACCCCTTGCTTGTAAATAAGCAACCAGCGAACAACTTTGATGCCGCCCGCGGTTGATCCGGCGCATCCGCCGATGAAGCTTGCGAATATCAACAAGACAGGGACAGCGGCAGGCCAGGACGCGTATTCCGCCGTCGTAAAGCCTGTCGTTGTGGCAATCGAAACGGCCTGGAACAGCCCGGTCACTATGGTTTCGCTATAAGAGTCGAACACGTCGTGCCGAATCAGCCCGCCGATGACGAGTACGGCGACTGTGACCAAGATAAGCGTGTAGCCGCGAAACTCGGGATCCTGCGAGTAGTGTTTGACAGACACATAGCGCCACGCAAAAAAGTGCAAAGAGAAGTTAATTCCCGCCGCGAACATGAAAACGATGGCAACGAGCTCAATGGCTGTACTGTCGAAATAGCCGATGCTCAAGTCGTGCGTGGAAAAACCCCCGATCGCGACGGTAGAAAACGCGTGGCACAACGCATCAAACCAACCCATGCCGGCCGCCATGTAACTTGCGGCACACGCAGCGGTAAAGGCGACGTAAACGTACCAGAGGGCCTTGGCTGTCTCGGTAATGCGCGGTGTTAATTTAGTGTCTTTGACCGGGCCCGGCGTTTCGGCGCGATACAATTGCATGCCGCCAACACCCAGCATGGGTAGTACGGCAACCGCAAGTACAATGATACCCATGCCGCCCAGCCATTGAAGCTGATGGCGATAATAAAGAATCGCTCGTGGCAATTCGTCCAAACCGGTCATGACGGTTGCGCCGGTCGTCGTCAGGCCCGATATTGACTCGAAGATCGCATCCGTCAATGACATCGACAAATCGCCAGTAAAATATAACGGCGCGGCGCCGAAGGACCCCAGCACAGTCCAGAATGCTGCAACGACGAGGAAGCCATCGCGCAAACGCAGATCTTTACGCGATTTGTGCACCGGCAGCCAGGCAAGAAACCCCGCAATCAATGTAAGCCCGAAGCCCTGAATAAAAGGCAGCCATGACTGTTCCTCGTAAACGAGGCCGATGATGACGGGCGGCAGCATGGTCACGCTGAACATCATGAGCAACAACCCGAGAATTCGCTGTACGACCGTCCAGTTCATTGTCGATCGTCGATGTCAGACAAAAGATACGCCGACCTGGAAGAGTTTCTCCAGAATCTCAATCTTGCGCCGGTCCGTCAGGAACAGGATGACGTGATCGCCGCTTTCCAGGACCGTGTCGTGGTGCGCAATAATGATCTGGTCGTCGCGAACCAGCGCGACAATAGCAGCCCCCTTGGGCAGGTCGATATCTTCGATTGCACGACCAACTACCTTTGAGGTCTCATTTTCGCCATGAGCGATTGCTTCAATTGCCTCGGCGGCGCCGCGCCGGAGCGAGTGCACTTTGACAACGTCGCCGCGACGCACATGGGCAAGCAGCGATCCTATCGTGACCTGTTGTGGCGATATTGCGATGTCGATGGTGCTTGCCTCGACGAGGTCAACGTACGAAGCACGATTGATCAGTGCCATGACTTTATGCGCGCCGAGCCGCTTGGCGAGCATCGAGCTCAGAATGTTCGCTTCTTCCGAGTTCGTCAGGCCACAAAACACATCGACATTGTCGATGTTTTCTTCCAGTAACAGCTCTTCGTCTGCCGCATCGCCGACAAGAACGATCGCTTTGTTCAATTGTTCCGATATGTGTCTTGCACGTTTGGGGTCACGCTCGATGAGTTTGACCTGGTTAGTCTGCTCGAGAGCAAGCGCAAGACGTACGCCAATATTGCCGCCGCCCGCGATAACGACGCGACGAACGGGGCCTTCGAGCCGCCGCATCTCACTCATGAAAACCCGGATGTCCTTACGGTCTGCGATAAAGAAAATTTCGTCGCCTTCCTGAATAACCGTATCGCCTTCAGGCAACAGCGCTTTGCCGTCGCGGTAAATTGCGGCAATTCGCGCTTCGGTGTTTGGAATATGCTCTTTGAGGGTTGCGATCCGCTGGCCGACAAGAAGACCGTCACGGTCCGCCCTTGCGCCCACGAGCCGAACGCGGCCATTGGCGAAGTCGAGTACTTGTGAGGTGCCCGGATACAGAATCAGTTGTTCGATGTATTCGCACACTAGTTGTTCCGGGCTGATACGAACGTCGATGGGAATCGCATCCTGCGCGAACAGGTCTTTGGCTCTCATGTACTCGGCGGCGCGAATCCGGGCAATTTTGGTTGGTGTGCGGAACTTCGTGTACGCGATCTGGCACGCGACCATGTTGGTTTCGTCGGTGTCGGTCAGCGCCACGATGATGTCGGCATCGTCCGCGCCCGCGCGATCGAGCACCTCAGGATGTGCAGCGTGGCCAACGACTGTTCGGATATCGAGTCGATCCTGAAGATCGCGCAGGACGTCTGGCCGAGTGTCAACGACGGTGACCTCGTTGGCCTCTTCACGCGATAGGTGATCGGCTGCTGAAGAGCCAACTTGACCTGCGCCGAGAATGAGAATCTTCATTGTGAATAGTTTACATCAGATCGAGATTTGCATAGCTTAGAACGAGCCATTTTGTGCCCGCCGTTTCAAAGTTGACTTCGACACGGGCGTGCGCGCCCTGTCCTTCACAATTGAGAATGACGCCGTCGCCGAACTTGTCGTGCCGAACCTGCTGACCGAGCCGCACGCCGATCTCGCTCCCGGGGCGTATGGGCGTTCTTCGCTTGCCCGGTGCGCGTATCGGCCGTGACACCTGTATGCGCGGTCGAATCTCCTCGATGTACTCATCGGGGATCTCGGCAATGAACCGCGATGGCTGTGAAAAATTGTCCATGCCGTGCAGTCGACGTTGTTCGGCATAGGTGACATAGAGCGTCTGCATCGCGCGAGTTATGCCGACGTAGCAAAGACGCCGTTCCTCTTCGAGCCCGTTTGGATCGGCAATCGATCGCTGATGCGGGAAAAGACCGTCCTCCATGCCGGACATGAAAACCAGCGGGAACTCGAGGCCTTTGGCGGAGTGCATCGTCATAAGTTGCACACAGTCTTCCCACGCGTCGGCCTGACCTTCTCCAGCTTCGAGGGCCGCGTGCGACAGGAATTCATCGAGTGGCGACATCTCTTCAGCCGGATCGGGCTCGAAACTTCGACCGGCACTGATCAGCTCAAGCAGGTTTTCGACGCGCGTCTCGGCTTTCTCGCCTTTGTCCTTCCTAAAAAAATCAATCAGACCGCTAGCATGAATAACATGGTCAATCTGCTCAGCCAGGTCGAGAGCTGCCGTGTCGTTTGATAGCTTCTCAATCAGCGCCATGAACGCGTGCGTGGAGTTAGCAGCCCGGCCACTGAGCTCATCACTTGCCACGCTGCCTGCCGCGCGCCACATCGAACAGCTGTTGGCGCGTGCATAAGCGCGCATGCATTCAACCGTGCGTGCGCCGATGCCCCGGGTTGGCCGATTGACGATGCGTTCGAAGGCGCTGTCATCGTCGCGGTTTGAGATTAGCCGTAAATAGGCAAGCGCATCTTTGATCTCTGCACGCTCGAAGAATCGCAAACCGCCGTAAACCCGGTACGGGATATTCGCATTGATCAGCCCTTCTTCAAGCACCCGGGACTGGGCATTCGAGCGATACAGGACGGCAGCGTCTGCGCGCAGATTTCCCTGGTTGATCCAGTCGCGCAGTCGCCCGATTACAAAGTCGGATTCATCGCGTTCATTGTATGCGGCGTAGACTTTGATCGTTTCGCCGTCCACTCCGTCCGTCCAGAGGTTTTTACCGAGCCGTGAGCTGTTGTTCTTAATGACAGCATTGGCTGCGTTAAGGATTGTTGCGGTTGAGCGGTAGTTTTGCTCGAGCTTAACGACTGCCGTGCCCGGAAAATCCTTTTGAAATCGGTGTATGTGTTCAACGCGCGCGCCGCGCCAGCGATAGATCGACTGATCGTCGTCGCCGACGACGAAAGGAATGCCAGTTTTTCCGGCAAGCAATCGTAGCCACGCGTACTGAATCGCGTTTGTATCTTGAAATTCGTCGACGAGCAAGTGTGAAAAACGACGCTGATAGTGCGCCAGGAGATCGGCGTTGTCGCGCCAAAGTTCGTGCGCGCGCAGTAACAACTCAGCAAAGTCGACCAGGCCGCCTCGCTCGCAGACTTCCTCGTATGCCTGGTAAAAAGTGATCATCTGTCGGCGGCTCAGATCACCCTCGTCGTCGAGATGCTTCGGCCGCAAACCCTCGTCTTTTTGCGCATTGATGAAATACTGAATCTCGCGGGGAACCCATACACTGTCATCGACTTCGAGGCTCTTGAGCAGACGCTTGATCAGCCTGATCTGATCGTCTGAGTCGATAATCTGAAAATTCTGCGGCAAGCGCGCTTCGCGCCAATGTCGGCGCAGCATTCGGTGAGCAAGGCCGTGAAAGGTGCCAATCCACAGGTGACTAACGGGAATGCCCAGCAAGGATTCTATGCGGCCGCGCATTTCGGCTGCAGCCTTGTTCGTAAAGGTCACCGCAAGCAGGCTTTGAGGGCTTATGCCCTCGACCGAAATTAACCATGCGGCACGATGTACCAGCACGCGTGTTTTGCCACTGCCGGCGCCGGCAATGACGAGCATGGGTTGAGCAGCTGCGGTCACCGCTTGACGCTGTGCGTCGTTCAGTGATTCGAGGATTGGGGTGACGTCCATCGCGGAAACAGGGTCGCTCGGAGAGAGCGCGAGATTCTATCAGACTCTAACAGAGCACGGCCTTCTAGTGCCGCCAGGTAACTCCGATTGAGAACCAGGTACGATCGTAAGCGATTCGGGTGTCAGTCGATACCGACTCGCGAATTTCGGCCTCGGCGACAATGCTCAGACTGGGGGTTATGCGAAAACTGGTCAGCAGATTGCTGCGCACCGTTTCAAGTGTTTTTTGACCGGCAATGGGATTGTGAAACGCGAATGCATTCGGGTAGTCGTAAATGCGATAGTTGCCGGAAAGCTCAAGCTCAAATCGCGGGTTGGGCGCCCAGCTGTAGTCGACGCCGAACTCGTCCCGCGTGTAATCGTTGTAACCGAGGTAACGATCCTCTCGGTCGGTATGCTCCAAGTGAAATCCGAACCACATGTTCTTCGTGATTCGCTGACGCGCGGTTACACCCACAGCAAGATAGTCATATCGCAAGTTCGGATTTGTAATTAGCTGATCGCCATTCAGGTCGAATGCAGGCCGGTCGCTGTAGCGACGGCTGTACTTGTCGATCGTCAGGCGCAGCAGCGACGTTCGCGTAAAGAGGTACTGGGCGTGCGCGGCAAACACAAAGTATTCATGGTCATACTCGGGTACAAGCACGGGGTCTTCGTAATTCCAGAGCTGACCCTTTAGCCGCAGACCAACCGTGAACCGATCAAACGATTCTATCCAGACGATTTCCGGCCCGTAACGAACGTAATTCATGCGATTGTCGATGGATTCGCCGTTAACCTCACGTGCCGTTCCATCGTCGGGATCGAAATAGGTCTCGTCATGCTGCGCAAAAGTGAACGCGCTGAATATGCGGCGCTCCCGATTCTCTTTCTTGCGCCGATACGAATTGCCGAAGCTGATTTCGTGGCTGAATTCGTTCGCGTTCTCAATCGTTTTGTCCTGGTAATAACGACCGGACAGTCGGTAAGCACCGTAAAAGGACTCGAACTCGAGACTGTTGACCGAGTACCGGGTCCTGAAATCGATCGGAATAAATGCGCCCGAAATGACTTCTGGCGTCACAAGCGGCAGAGTGGGGTCGGCAAAGTCGATGTAAGGCTGACTCGGTGCCCTGAAAACGTTGTCATCGCTGCCGAAGCCGAGGTATGCGGAGACGTCGAAGTTCGTCGGCGATTCTGTTGCATGCCGGCTTTCAATGCGTGTG
>PVMS01007488.1_pt1 | contig 14075 bp, 10 predicted proteins | sample 1853461 | NCBI WGS metagenome assembly PVMS01 (sample SAMN08582032, study PRJNA380276) | Marine sediment metagenome, whole genome shotgun sequencing project. | isolation source: ocean sediment barecode stripped | collected 2017 | reverse complement strand
TGCGTTTCGCTATCCGCGAGGGCGGCAGAACGGTTGGCGCAGGCGTGGTAGCAAAGATTATTGAGTAAGGAGTTCTGACAAGCTCGGTGGTACCGGGACCATACGTCAAGTGATCTGTCGCGCACCTGACGGTCTCGACTCTACCGAGAGGGTTGGGCGCGACAGGCCAGTAGCTCAATTGGCAGAGCGGCGGTCTCCAAAACCGCAGGTTGGGGGTTCGATTCCCTCCTGGCCTGCCAATCGAAGGCAGGAGGCATTGTAGGAGCTGGTCCTGACGGGCGAGCGCGGCGCAAGACGGAAGACAAGGTATCGTAGGAGCCCGTCCTGACGGGCGATTGAAAGCATAAACGCAAAATGACGACGACAACGGAAACAAGCGAGTCCGGAGCACTGGACATCCTGAAGCTGCTCATTGCGGCTGGCCTGCTCGTGGGCGGCATCTTCGGCTACTACTGGTACCTGGAGTGGTTGCTGCCTTTGCGCGTATTGCTGGTGCTCGGTGGGTTGGCTGCCAGCCTCACTGTCGCGGCGACGAGTGTCCAGGGTCATCGGATTCGGGCATTCATCCAGGGGTCGCGGATAGAGATACGAAAGGTCATATGGCCGACTAAACAAGAAACGACGCAAACAGCAATTGCTGTTTTTATCTTTACTCTTGTTATGGCTTTATTTTTCTGGGCGTTGGATTCAGGGCTACTCTGGTTGACGCGCACCTTGGTCGGTTCAGCCGACTAACTAGTTTTAAGAGGTAGAGCCCAAGTGGGGTTACGCTGGTACATCGTTCACGCCTATTCCAATTTCGAACACAAGGTGAAGAGTTCGCTCGAAGAGCGCATCAAGCTGATGGGGCTCGAAGACAAGTTTGGCGAAATTCTTGTCCCGACCGAAGAGGTCGTCGAAATGAAGGAAGGCCAGAAGAGGAGAAGCGAGCGAAAGTTTTTTCCGGGCTATGTCCTTGTACAAATGGAAATGGACGACGAGTCATGGCATCTGGTGAAAGAAGTTCCCAAGGTATTGGGATTCATCGGCGGTTCGAGTGATCGTCCAGCACCGATAACAGAGGCCGAAGCCGATCAGATTTTACAGCGCGTCAAGGAAGGCGTGGACAAGCCGCAGCCGAAAGTGTTGTTCGAACCAGGTGAGGTTGTTCGCGTCACAGACGGCCCGTTCAACGATTTCAGTGGAGTCGTTGAGCAGGTGAATTACGAGAAGAGCCGCCTGCAGGTTGCGGTACAGATTTTGGGCCGGTCTACGCCCGTCGAACTCGACTTCGGTCAGGTGGAAAAAGGCTAGACAGGTTTTGCATTGATGCATCGTGGGAGTTGTCCGACCGCCATGGATGGCGGGAGTGCAGGTGTTGCAGGAGCATTCACCTGCCTGACGGGCGATTGCGGCGCTAATAGATACGAGGAGCCCTAACAAGGCGTTTGAACTCGAGAGGAATTTGAAATGGCAAAAAAGGTCGCTAGTTTTATCAAGCTGCAGGTCCCTGCAGGCCAGGCTAACCCGAGTCCGCCGGTCGGTCCGGCGCTGGGCCAGCACGGTGTGAACATCATGGAGTTCTGCAAGGCGTTTAACTCAGAAACGAAGGGTGTAGAAGCGGGTTTGCCGATTCCGGTCATTATTACGGTCTATACTGACCGCAGTTTTACGTTTATTACAAAGACGCCGCCGGCGGCCGTGCTGTTGCGCAAGGCTGCGGGTGTTCCGAAAGGATCGGGAACGCCGAACACTGAAAAGGTCGGCAAGGTAAACCGCAGTCAGCTCGAAGAAATTGCAACAACGAAAATGCCGGACCTGACGGCGGCCGATATGGACGCCGCAGTGCGTACCGTTGCCGGTACTGCCCGAAGCATGGGAATTGATGTGGAGGGTGTGAAGTAATGGCTGGCTTGACCAAACGCAAGAAACTTGGGCGCGAAAAGGTCGAGTCCACGACGGCGTATCAGATCGATGAAGCACTTACGCTGGTCAAAGAACTGGCGATCTCGAAGTTTCCCGAGAGCATCGATGTATCTGTGAATCTCGGTGTCGATCCGCGCAAGTCGGACCAGGTCGTTCGCGGATCGACCGTATTGCCAAACGGCACTGGCAAGAACGTGCGTGTCGCGGTGTTCGCCCAGGGCGATAACGTTGATAAGGCAAAGGCAGCCGGCGCCGATATCGTCGGTTTCGAAGATCTTGCTGAGCAAGTCAAAGCCGGTGATCTGAATTTTGACGTTGTTATCGCGACGCCGGACGCAATGCGTGTCGTTGGTACGCTCGGCCAGATTCTTGGTCCGCGGGGCTTAATGCCGAACCCAAAGGTCGGCACTGTAACGGCAGACGTTGAAACAGCCGTGCGAAACGCGAAGGCCGGTCAGGTACGTTACCGGACGGACAAGGCGGGAATAATTCATTGTCCGATCGGTCGTGCGGATTTCGACGTTTCGGCATTGAAAGAAAACCTGGTCGCGTTGCTGACTGACCTCAAGAAGGCCAAGCCTGCATCGGCCAAAGGTGCATTTTTAATGAAACTGACCGTCTCCTCAACGATGGGGCCCGGTGTATCCGTGGACCGAGCATCAGTCGATGCCTAGTCGGTGTGGAAATGGGACCGTGTCAGTCGATCGGGCAAGCGTAGACGCCTGATTGTGAGTTTTGCGGTTCGGTTTTCGGATCGAGCTGCAAAAATGGCCGGGTCGAGAGATTCCGGTCATCGTCGAAGACCGTAGGTGGTCGGTGTGAAACCCGACCTTAATAATGCCTACGCAGATGGTGTTGCCTGAGTCAGAGCAATCTGGCGAACGGTCACCGTTCGACATTGGGTGGTGGAGAAGGACTCCGCTGAGTTGTGACCGTTAGCCAGGAGAAGTTCATGGCACTGAAGCTCGATGACAAGAAGAGATATGTCAGAGAGGTAAACGCGGTTGCGGGTGACTCTATTACCGCTGTTGCAGCGGAGTACAGAGGGTTATCCGTTGCAGAGATGACGGACTTGCGTAAGGAAGCACGCAATGCCGGCGTATATCTGCGTGTTGTCAAGAACACGCTGGCGCGCCGGGCCGTCGAAGGTACCGAATTTGAGTGTATGAAGGAGATACTCACGGGACCGATTCTGCTCGCGTTTGCGAAAGACGATCCAGGTGCCGCTGCCAGGGTTATCAAGGATTTCGCCGAAAAGCACGATGCTTTGAAGGCGGTGTCCCTTTCTGCCGGCGGGGAATTATTGCCGGCAACTGATCTTTCGCGATTGGCGGAATTGCCAACGCTCGATCAGGCACGCGCGTTAATACTTGGCGTGATGATTGCACCGATGACCAAACTGGTTCGGACACTTTCTGAGCCGTCCACAATGCTCGCACGGACATTTTCCGCGCGTGGCAGTCAGGAAGCGGCTTGAGTGCTGGATGATTGTCTGACTATCGATACTTACTTAACTGATTCAGGAACATTAGAGGAATAAAGACATGGCATTGTCGAACGAAGATCTGCTCAAAGAGTTGAGCGCAAAGCCGATTATGGAAGTTGTTGAGCTCGTCAAGATGCTCGAGGAAGAGTGGGGTGTTTCAGCCGCTGCCCCGGTTGCAGTTGCTGCAGCGGGTGCCGCTGGAGCCGATGCCGCGGCGGCCGAAGAGAAGAATGAATTCGACGTCGTATTGTCGAGCTTCGGCAGCAACAAGGTTTCGGTTATCAAGGTAGTTCGCACGATCACTGGCCTGGGCTTGAAGGAAGCAAAGGACACCGTCGAAGGCGCGCCGTCAACAATTAAGGAAGGGGCATCGAAGGAAGACGCCGAGAACTTCAAGAAGCAACTTGAAGAAGCCGGCGCGAGCGTCGAGCTCAAGTAACACGAGCTCGAGCTTTTGCCTGAGATGCGGGACCAGGTGGTCCGAATGTGCAAGAGCAGCCTGCGGCTGAAAGCCGCTGGCTGCGTCTTCGCGTCTGTGTGATTCGTACGAGGTATTTATCCGAATGGCTTATTCATTCACTGAGAAGAAACGCATTAGAAAGAATTTTGGCAAGCGGCCAACAATTCTGGATGTCCCGTATCTTCTGTCAATCCAGCTAAATTCATATCGAAAATTTCTGCAAACGGCTGTGTCTGAAAAAGACCGCCAAAACATTGGTCTGCACGCAGCATTTCAGACCGTATTTCCGATTGTCAGCTACTCGGGAAACGCTGCGCTCGACTATGTGAGCTACCGACTGGGTGAGCCAGTATTTGATGTCAAAGAATGTCAGATGCGTGGTCTTACCTATGCCGCGCCTATTCGCGTCAAGGTTCGTCTTATCATTTATGACAAAGAGGCAAGCGGCGCGAACAAACCCGTGAAGGACATACGTGAGCAGGAAGTCTATCTTGGTGAAATGCCGTTGATGACTGACCACGGTACGTTCGTCATTAATGGAACCGAGAGAGTCATCGTCTCTCAGTTGCACCGGTCGCCGGGTGTTTTCTTCGATCACGATAAGGGAAAAACGCATTCGTCAGGCAAGCTCCTGTTCTCGGCCCGGATCATTCCGTACCGGGGTTCGTGGCTGGATTTTGAATTCGACCCGAAGGATTCCGTGTTCGCACGAATCGACCGGCGCAGAAAATTGCCGGTCACGATTATCTTGCGTGCTCTCGGTCTGAATAACGAAGAGATGCTGGATATCTTCTTTGAGACCAATGACTTTTATTTGTCGTCGAAGGAGATTCGCATGGGCCTCGTGCCCCAGCGCCTGCGTGGGGAAACTGCGAACTTCGACATCAAGTTGGGTCGCAAGCTCATCGTCGAGGAAGGGCGGCGTATCACGGCCAAACACGTACGCGACATGGAGAAGTCCAGGGTCGATAACCTCGTCGTGCCAGCTGAGTATCTCGAGGGCAAGATTCTTGCGCATGACGTCGTCGATACAGAGACCGGTGAGTTACTGGCAGCCGCAAACACCGAGCTGACCATGGAACTCGTCGAGACCCTTATCGAAAAAGGCATCGAGCACATTCGAACACTGTATGTGAACGACCTCGACCGTGGTGCGTACATTTCGAATACCTTGCGTATCGACCCGTCCACGACGCGTTTGGAGGCCCTCGTCGAGGTCTACCGAATGATGCGTCCGGGTGAGCCGCCGACGAAAGAAGCTGCGGAGAACCTGTTTCAGAACCTGTTTTTCAATCCGGATCGTTATGATCTATCCGCCGTTGGCCGCATGAAATTCAACCGTCGGGTCGGTCGTGACACGTCCGAAGGCAGTGGCGTGCTCGAGAATGAAGATATTCTCGACGTCCTCAGGACGCTTGTCGATATTCGTAATGGATACGGCACGGTCGATGATATCGACCACCTCGGCAACCGGCGCGTACGAAGCGTCGGCGAAATGGCTGAAAATGCATTTCGTGTCGGTCTGGTCCGCGTGGAGCGGGCGGTCAAAGAGCGCCTGACACAGGCAGAGACCGAGGGCCTGATGCCGCAGGAGATGATTAATGCCAAGCCTGTAGCAGCAGCCGTTAAGGAATTCTTTGGATCCAGCCAGCTGTCACAGTTCATGGACCAGAACAATCCGTTGTCAGAGGTGACGCACAAGCGCCGTGTATCGGCACTTGGACCTGGCGGTCTGACACGAGAGCGCGCGGGATTCGAGGTGCGTGATGTGCACCCGACACACTATGGGCGCGTGTGTCCGATCGAAACACCAGAAGGCCCGAACATCGGGCTGATCAATTCACTTGCTGTCTATGCACGAACAAATGCATACGGGTTTCTCGAAACGCCGTATCGAAAGGTGACCAATAGCAAAGCGACGAGTGCGATCGAGTATTTGTCAGCAATTGAGGAAAGCCAGTACGTCATTGCACAGGCGAACGCGGAGCTCGACAAGAATGGTCGCTTTGTTGATGCGCTCATATCGGTGCGGCACAAGAACGAGTTTACCTTGGCCGATCCGTCGACTATTGACTACATGGACGTATCGCCGAGACAGATCGTCTCGGTTGCGGCTTCGCTGATTCCGTTCCTGGAGCATGACGACGCTAATCGCGCCCTCATGGGCTCGAACATGCAACGCCAGGCAGTTCCGACATTGCGTTCCGAAGCGCCGCTGGTTGGCACCGGCATGGAAAGGGCGGTTGCCGTGGATTCAGGGGTAACGGTCGTCGCGACTCGTGGCGGTACCGTCGACTCCGTGGATGCATCCCGCATCGTGGTTCGAGTTAACGATGATGAAACCGAGGCTGGCGAGTCCGGCGTTGATATCTATAACCTGACGAAATACACGCGCTCCAACCAGAACACCTGTATCAACCAAAAACCGCTCGTCAGGGCTGGCGACCAGATAGCGGCTAGCGATGTGCTTGCTGACGGGCCCTCGACAAACATGGGTGAACTGGCGCTCGGGCAAAACCTGCTTGTCGCGTTTATGCCGTGGAACGGTTACAACTTCGAGGACTCGATTCTGATCTCTGAGCGCGTCGTACAAGAGGATCGTTTCACAACGATTCATATCGAAGAGCTGTCATGCGTGGCGCGCGACACCAAGCTGGGATCGGAAGACATAACTTCTGATATTCCGAACGTTGGGGATGCTGCCCTTGCCAAACTCGATGAGTCGGGTATCGCGTTCATTGGCGCGGAGGTCAATGCCGGAGATATTCTGGTCGGCAAGGTCACGCCCAAGGGTGAGACGCAGCTGACACCCGAAGAGAAATTGCTTCGTGCGATCTTTGGCGAGAAAGCATCTGATGTGAAAGACACATCTCTGCGCGTGCCGCCCGGCATGGACGGAACCGTTATCGACGTTCGCGTTTTTACACGTGATGGAGTTGAAAAAGACGTCAGGGCGCTGGCGATCGAGAAATCCGAACTCGAAAGCGTGCGCAAGGACCTTAACGACACGCTCAGAATTCTCGAAGAGGATATTTACGAGCGAGTTGAGCGCATGCTGACCGGCAAGATGGCCCAGGGAGGTCCGAACAAACTCAAGTCGGGCAGCAAGATCACCAAAGCTTATCTCGACGAAGTGCCGCGCGATCAGTGGTTCGAAATTCGTCTCAAAAATGACGCGGCAAATGAGAATTTGGTGAAAGCATTCGAACGCCTGAACGCGCAACGTGCTGAATTCGATCGGCGCTATGAAGAGAAGAAAGAGAAAATCACGGCAGGTGATGATCTCGCTCCGGGTGTACTGAAAATGGTCAAGGTATATCTTGCCGTCAAACGGCGCATTCAGCCCGGCGACAAGATGGCCGGACGTCACGGCAACAAGGGCGTAATTTCGACCATCGTTCCCGTTGAAGATATGCCGTATCTCGATGATGGCACGCCGATCGATATCGTTCTCAATCCGCTCGGCGTACCGTCACGAATGAACGTCGGACAGGTGCTGGAGACTCATCTGGGATGGGCGGCGAAGGGCCTTGGAAATAAGATCGGCTTGATGCTGAAGGCTCAGGAGTCGACGGCGAAGATCCGGCAGTTCCTCGATACCATTTATAACAAGACTGGTGGCAAAGTAGAGGACATAAAGTCGCTTTCGGATGCCGAAGTGCTGGAGCTGGCCGGCAATCTCGTCAACGGCGTGCCGACCGCAACGCCAGTATTTGACGGCGCTACCGAGGCTGAGATCAAGGTGATGCTCCAACTTGCCGACCTGTCCGACACTGGCCAGACTCGACTGAATGATGGCCGCACCGGCGAGCCGTTCGATCGTGAAGTCACGGTTGGCTACATGTATATGCTGAAGCTCAACCACCTCGTCGACGACAAAATGCATGCCCGCTCGACGGGTCCGTACAGCCTCGTCACGCAGCAGCCGCTGGGTGGCAAAGCACAGTTCGGCGGTCAACGATTCGGCGAGATGGAAGTGTGGGCGTTAGAAGCCTACGGCGCTGCCTACACGCTGCAGGAAATGCTGACGGTGAAATCCGACGACGTACAGGGCCGCACCAAAATGTACAAGAATATCGTTGATGGTGAGCATGAAATGGATGCCGGCATGCCCGAATCCTTTAACGTACTCGTTAAAGAAATTCGTTCGCTGGGAATCAACATTGAACTGGAAACAGACTGATGAAAGATCTTCTGAAGCTATTTAAGTACCAGAACCCCGTAGATGACTTTGATGCAATTCGCATCGGTCTTGCGTCGCCCGATATGATCAGGTCCTGGTCGTTCGGCGAGGTTAAGAAGCCGGAGACCATCAATTACCGTACGTTCAAACCCGAGCGCGACGGGTTGTTCTGCGCCAAGATCTTTGGCCCGATCAAGGACTATGAATGCCTGTGCGGCAAGTACAAGCGACTGAAGCATCGTGGTGTTGTATGCGAAAAGTGCGGTGTTGAAGTCACGCAGACAAAAGTGCGCCGCGAGCGCATGGCGCATGTCGAGCTGGCGAGCCCGGTTGCGCATATCTGGTTCCTGAAATCACTGCCGTCGCGGATCGGTCTCATGCTTGACATGACCCTGAGGGAAATCGAACGCGTCCTGTACTTCGAGGCATTTGTCGTGGTCGATCCCGGCATGACCCCGCTCGAGCGGGGTCAGTTGATGACTGACGAAATGTATCTCGATGCGATCGAGCAGTACGGTGATGAGTTCGATGCCCGCATGGGCGCCGAGGCCGTACGCGAGATGCTGATGACGATCGATCTGCAGCGCGAAGTACTGCAGGTTCGCGAGGACATTGGCGCGACCCGCTCCGAGACCAAGATCAAGCGTTTGTCGAAGCGGCTGAAGTTGCTCGAGTCATTTATTGAGTCTGGCAACAAGCCCGAATGGATGGTGTTGATTGTATTGCCGATATTGCCTCCGGACCTGCGTCCCCTGGTACCGCTGGATGGCGGCCGTTTCGCGACCTCGGATCTCAACGATCTCTACCGCCGCGTGATTAATCGCAACAACCGTCTGCGCCGCCTGCTCGAACTGAATGCACCGGATATCATTGTGCGCAACGAAAAGCGCATGCTGCAGGAATCCGTCGACGCATTGCTCGACAACGGCCGCCGCGGCCGTGCGATAACGGGCACGAACAAACGTCCATTGAAGTCGCTCGCCGACATGATCAAGGGCAAGCAGGGCCGCTTCCGCCAGAACCTCCTCGGCAAGCGTGTCGATTACTCGGGACGTTCGGTCATCGTGGTCGGCCCGACGCTGAAGCTGCATCAATGTGGTTTGCCGAAGAAGATGGCGCTCGAACTCTTCAAACCATTTATTTTCTCGAAGCTACAAATGCGGGGCGAAGCCACGACCATCAAGGCTGCCAAGCGCCTGGTCGAGCGCGAAGGTGCGGAAGTCTGGGACATTCTCGAAGAAGTCATTCGCGAACACCCCGTCATGCTTAATCGAGCGCCGACTCTGCACAGGCTCGGCATTCAGGCGTTTGAACCGGTTCTTATTGAGGGTAAGGCAATTCAACTGCACCCTCTTGTTTGCACGGCGTTCAATGCCGACTTTGACGGTGACCAAATGGCCGTGCACATTCCGTTGTCAATCGAGGCACAACTCGAAGCGCGCGCACTCATGATGGCGTCGAATAATATTTTGTCGCCAGCAAACGGTGACCCGATCATCGTGCCTTCGCAGGATGTTGTACTCGGCCTTTATTACATGACCCGCTCCAAGATCAACGGCCGGGGTGAGGGATCACGTTTCAGTGACGTCAATGAAGCAAGGCGTGCATACGATAATGGTTTCGTTGAGCTTCAGGCGAAGGTGAAAGTTCGGGTCCTGATCTACGAGGATACTGAGGATGGTCAGGGCAAAGCGGTGCTGAAGGTCGTTGACACAACCGTCGGCCGAGCGCTTCTATCCGACCTGTTGCCCGAGGGTCTCAGCTACGACCTCGTCGATCAGGACATGAACAAGAAGGCGATCTCGAACGCCATCAATGCCTGTTATCGCAAACTCGGTCTCAAGAAGACCGTGGTCTTTGCGGATCAGCTGATGTACATGGGATTCCGTTTCGCAACGATTGCCGGTATTTCGATCGGTGTGAACGACATGGTTGTGCCGGAGGTCAAGGGAGAGATTCTGGCTGCTGCGGAGGCCGAGGTGAAAGAGATTCAGGACCAGTATGCGTCCGGCCTCGTGACTGAGGGAGAACGATACAACAAGGTCGTCGATATTTGGTCGCGCACTAACGACCAGGTTGCGAAAGCGATGATGGACAAACTCGGCTCCGAAGTTGTCGTGGACGCATCAGGCAAAGAGATCACCCAGGAATCTTTCAATTCCATTTACATGATGGCCGACTCCGGTGCCCGCGGATCTGCGGCGCAGATTCGGCAGCTGGCCGGTATGCGTGGGCTGATGGCTAAGCCGGACGGCTCGATCATCGAAACGCCGATCACGGCGAACTTTCGTGAAGGCCTCGACGTACTGCAATACTTTATATCGACGCACGGTGCTCGCAAAGGCCTGGCCGACACGGCCCTGAAGACCGCGAACTCGGGCTATCTGACTCGCCGCCTGGTCGATGTCGCACAGGACCTGGTGGTGACCGAAGTGGATTGTGAGACCAGAAAAGGTATTGCGATGTCACCGTTGGTCGAGGGTGGCGACGTGGTTGAACCTCTGCACGAACGGGTACTCGGTCGCGTCCTGGCGGAGCCGGTCCTGATTCCAGGTACTGACAAGATCGCATTTGACGCAGGAACCATGCTGGACGAAGCCAGCGTGGGGCGGCTTGAGGATTTGTCGATTGACTATGTACTGGTCCGATCGCCGATTACCTGTGAGGTGCGCTACGGTGTTTGCTCGCAGTGCTACGGCCGCGACCTGGCACGTGGCCAGCGCATTAATATCGGTGAGGCGGTTGGTGTCATTGCCGCACAGTCGATCGGTGAGCCGGGCACTCAGCTCACGATGCGTACTTTCCACATTGGTGGTGCCGCGTCACGTTCCGCCGCAGTCAACAATATCGAGATAAAGAACGACGGTGTTGTAAAGCTCAACAACATGAAGACAGTTCATCACCGGAAGGGTTACCTCATAGCCGTGTCACGTTCCGGTGAAATCTCCGTCATCAACGAACACGGCAGGGAGCGTGAGCGCTACAAAGTGCCATACGGCGCAATGATTACGGTAGGAGATGCTGAAGAAGTGAAGCAGGGCCAGGTTGTCGCAACCTGGGATCCGCATACTCACCCGGTTGTATCGGAAGTTGCCGGCAAGCTGCGGTTCGAGGACTTTCTCGAGGGTGTTGCCGTTACGGAACAGGTCGATGAGGTCACCGGGCTGACCAGCATCGTCGTACTCGATCCGAAGCAACGTGGCAACATCGGCAAGGATCTCAGGCCGGTCGCCAAGCTGGTCGATGATGATGGCAATGATGTCTGCTTCGCCAACACCGATATTCCGGCGGTATATGCATTGCCCGCCGGCGCCATCGTCAGCATGCCTGACGGTGCGAAGGTGTCTGTTGGCGACGTCATCGCGCGTATTCCGCAGGAATCATCGAAGACTCGCGACATCACTGGTGGTCTGCCGCGTGTCGCCGATCTCTTCGAAGCGCGCAAGCCCAAGGACCAGGCCATCATGGCCGAATACACGGGTACTGTCAGCTTTGGCAAGGAGACGAAAGGCAAGCGACGTCTGGTCATCACCGATGACAACGGCGAAAAACTCGAGGAACTTATTCCGAAATGGCGCCACCTGAACGTGTTCGAGGGCGAGCAGGTCGTCCGGGGCGAAGTCATTGCGGATGGTGAGCCGAACCCGCATGATATTCTCCGCCTGCAGGGCGTGGAGCCGCTGGCCGATTACCTGATCCGTGAGATCCAGGATGTATATCGACTTCAAGGCGTGAAGATCAACGACAAGCACATCGAGGTCATCATCCGTCAGATGTTGCGCAAAGTAATTGTGTCTGCTCCGGGCGATACCAACTTCCTCAAAGGCGAACAGATCGATAGGGCGCGCGCCCTGGAAAACTGCGATGACCTGGCGGCGCGGGGCAAGGAGCCGCTGATATTCGAGCCGATTCTGCTCGGTATCACCAAGGCATCGCTGGCGACGGAGTCCTTCATTTCCGCTGCATCGTTCCAGGAGACCACGCGCGTTCTGACGGAAGCTGCCGTTCGCGGCCTGAGAGACGATCTACGCGGTCTCAAGGAGAACGTTATCGTTGGCCGCCTGATCCCGGCCGGCACAGGCTTCGCGCATCACGCGGAACGGCGCCGTACCAGGGAGCAGGACCTCGCTGATCAGCTACAGGAGCTGGAGCAAAAAGTCGAGGAAACGCCGGTCGAGAGTGAAGCCGGGGCAGAGGACGTGATTGCCGAAGTCGCCGAAGAAGTGGCCGCCGCCGCCGCTGCGGAGGCCGTTGACACAGGCAGTGAGAAGGCTGGCACCAGCGCCTGAGTTTGTCTGCTCAGACCGTCGGGAAACCGGAAAATCCGGGGACGGACCCTGCATGGGGTCCGTCCCCAGGCCCACGTTCCCACAAGCCCCGTCGAGTATCGGTATCAGCCGCTTGACACTGGTATCAGAGCATCCCTACAATGCCCGGCCTTAACCCAAGGGCCCGACACAAACTGGCTCTACAACTTAGGGACGGGACGACGGAATAGTCTTTGTTTATCAGGGACTTAAGCCAGAACCTCGTCAAACTCAATGGCTGGATCAGAAATGCTGCGGCGATTGATTGCGCGCGTGTGTCTGCGCGCTGTTTTTTATGCTTTAGTTCAATTGAGAGAGGCCAATGGCCACGACGAATCAATTAGTACGTAAACCGCGCTCGCGGAAGGCGGCCAAGAGCACGGTACCGGCACTGGAGGGGAGTCCGCAGAAGCGCGGCGTCTGTACCCGCGTGTATACGACTACGCCAAAAAAGCCGAACTCCGCGATGCGCAAGGTCGCTCGTGTGCGCCTGACCAATGGGTTTGAGGTCACCAGCTACATCGGTGGCGAAGGCCACAACCTGCAAGAGCACTCGATCGTATTGATTCGCGGCGGTCGTGTAAAAGACCTGCCCGGCGTGCGTTACCACACAATCCGCGGCACGCTCGACTGCGCGGGCGTGAGTGACCGGAGACAGGGCCGCTCGAAGTACGGCGCCAAGCGCCCAAGAACATAATTTATTAGAGACAAAAGATGTCTAGAAGAGCACAGGCCCCTAAACGCACCATCCTGCCGGACCCCAAGTACGGCAGCCAACTGCTCGCGAAATTCATGAATATGATCATGAACGACGGTAAAAAGTCGGTCGCGGAACGGATCATCTATGGTGCGCTGGACCGGATTTCCGAAAAGGAAAGCGAGGCAGAAGTCACGGCGCTTGAACGGCTGGAGCAGGCTCTCGAAAACGTGAAACCTATGGTCGAGGTCAAGTCCCGACGTGTCGGCGGTGCGACCTATCAGATACCCATTGAAGTCAGGCCTGCCCGACGCCAGACACTGGCGATGCGCTGGTTGATCGAGGCGGCAAGAAAACGCAACGAGAAATCCATGGCACACCGGCTGGCTCACGAGCTCATGGATGCGGCCGACAATCGCGGCACTGCCGTGAAGAAGAAAGAAGACACACACCGGATGGCGGAAGCGAATAAGGCCTTCTCCCATTACCGGTGGTAAGCCTTTCAAGTCCCTTAAGGCTTAAGGAATAATCCCGTGGCACGAACAACTCAAGCCAGATTAAAGAATAGTCCCGTGGTACGGGCAACACCAATCGAGCGCTACCGCAATATCGGCATCATGGCGCACATCGATGCGGGCAAGACGACCACGACCGAGCGTATTCTGTTTTATACCGGTGTATCGCACAAGATCGGCGAAGTTCACGATGGCGCAGCTGTTATGGACTGGATGGAACAGGAGCAGGAGCGTGGCATTACGATCACGTCCGCTGCGACAACCTGTTTCTGGCAGGGAATGGACCAGCACTTCGACGAGCACCGTATCAATATCATCGACACGCCCGGACACGTCGATTTCACGATTGAGGTGGAGCGTAGCTTGCGCGTTCTTGACGGAGCCGTCACGGTTCTTTGTTCGGTCGGCGGTGTAGAGCCGCAAACCGAGACTGTCTGGCGCCAGGGCAATAAATACAATGTGCCGCGAATGGTCTTCATCAACAAAATGGACCGTGCCGGAGCTGACTTCCTGCGCGTGGTC
>PVMS01034287.1_pt1 | contig 14077 bp, 13 predicted proteins | sample 1853461 | NCBI WGS metagenome assembly PVMS01 (sample SAMN08582032, study PRJNA380276) | Marine sediment metagenome, whole genome shotgun sequencing project. | isolation source: ocean sediment barecode stripped | collected 2017 | reverse complement strand
CGATATTCTGGTGCGCAATATTCCAGTCACCGCAGATGATAAAATCCCGACGCTTACGCCGTAAGGCTTGCAGGTGTAGCAGGAAACTATCCATAAATCGAAACTTCGATTCCTGTCGATGATCACCCGAAGATCCCGAAGGGGCATACAGCGAAATAACCGAAAGATTACGATAACGATATTCGATGTATCGTCCTTCATTATCGAATTCAGACTCGCCAAATCCACGGATAACCTGTAGCGGCGCATGCAAGCTGTAAATCGCGGTACCGCTATAACCCTTTTTCAGAGCATCACAATAATGACAGACATAGGATTCAGGATGAAAGATCAGATCCTGTAATTGATCGATCTGTGCTTTGGTTTCCTGCAGACAAACAAAATCAGCGCCTTGATAAGCGAGCCACTCAAAAAATCCCTTGCGCGATGCGGCGCGTATACCATTGGTATTGATCGATATCACGCGCATAGAAGCATTTCCCAAAACCACTTTCATTCGAAAAAACAGACGCTATCATACATCAGTTAAGGAAAACGTTGTGTCTGATCTTTGGTTAAAATACGCCGGGATCAGGACTAAACCACCGATGCTGATCCATCAATCGGTTAATTTTACAACGGGCCCATTATGCAAGCATATCAATCCAGTTTTCTCGATTATTGCCTCGAAAGAGGGGTACTGAAATTCGGTGAATTCACCCTCAAGTCCGGTCGCATCAGTCCCTATTTTTTCAATACCGGGTTGTTTAACACCGGGGCCGACCTGGCCGCTCTGGGCGGCTACTACGCCGAGGCGATCGAGCATGCCAAAATAGAATTCGACCTGTTATTTGGCCCCGCATACAAGGGAATCCCACTCGCTGCCATCACTGCGAGCGCGCTCTACCAGTTTCACCAACGTGATATTGGCTACGCATTTAATCGCAAGGAAGCCAAGGATCATGGTGAAGGCGGCATAACCGTCGGTGCCCCGATACAGGGGCAGGTCATGATTATCGACGATGTAATTACCGCAGGTACCGCAATTCGGCAAACCATGCAATTGATTGAATCGCTCGGTGCCAGGGTTAGCTCGGTGACGATCGCGCTCGATCGCCAGGAAAAAGGCCAGGGAGAACACTCGGCAATACAGGAACTCGAAGCGCTCGGTGTACGGGTTATTCCGATTATCCGGCTCGCCGATATCATAATTTACCTTGAAAACAGTGGCCAGACCGAGCATCTGCAGGCGCTCGATGCCTACCGCGCGTCCTACGGTATCGACTGAACTCTGAAGCACTACCATGGTCTATGTAACCGCGTTCTATTATTAAGGCGGATCGGCGTGGAGAAATTATGAAAAAATTAATAATATTGGGCTGCCTGCTCGCCGTGCCGGCTTTCGCTGCAGAAACACTGACCGTGGTCAGTGGTCAACAACAGACCGCGGTGGTAGAGCTTTACACCTCCGAGGGATGTAGTAGTTGCCCGCCGGCAGACCAGTGGTTAGAGGCTCTGATCCAGATTCCGAGGGATGAACTCGATGTGCTGGCTCTGGCATTTCATGTCGACTACTGGGATTATCTCGGTTGGAAAGACCGTTTTGGCAGCCCCAGGCATACCAGTCGACAGCGGCAACTGGGTGCGAATAACAACCAGCGATCGATATACACCCCCGAATTTTTCGTCGACGGTGCCGTGGCTCGTGGCACCAGGAAAGTAATTGAAAAAATCCGCAGTAGCAATAACAAACTGGCCCGGATTCAACTCAAACTTTCAGTTTCGAAGACCGACGATACGCTACACCTTGAATTACAATCGACCAACCCCGAGACGCTTTCCAGCACCCTGCACTCCCGCTTTATCGTGTATGAGAGTCAACTCGCCACGGATGTAAAACGCGGAGAAAACTCTGGCGAATTACTACAGCACCAGCAGGTGGTGCGTCATATGAGTTCTGCCAGGGAACTCGAAAACAGCAGTTTTTACAGTGTCAATATAGACCCTGATTGGCGGCTCGAAAATATCGGGGTTGCGGCACTGGTTACTACTGCGGGTAACGAAACCTATCTGCAGGCGATCCACACCCCGATCACTACACTGCTGGCGCCATAAGAGTAAATCCTTCGATACTAGTCCAGCAAACCGACAAAACTGTCAAAAATGATCTATCCTCACTATTGACAATCATTTGTAACGCTCCCAAACTGGCAGAGCGCCAGCAGCGGTGCCAAGGACTTAAAAGTATCATACTAGCCCCATGAAGCACCGTGTTTGCCATATATTTCCGCCCCATCCTGCGGTCCTGCTGTGCCTGATGCTGTTCGGTTTCAGTGGCGCTGCTAATACCGCCAAACTCTACAAATGGATCGATGAAAACGGTGTCGTTCGCTACGGCGATCAACTGCCAGCGAGTGAGGCGAAAAAGAAGCATCAAACCCTGAATTCTCAGGGCATAGTGGTCGACACCATCGAAGCAGCAAAAACCCCCGAAGAATACGCCGCCATCAGGCAAGCCGAGAAAGATCGAAAGGCATTAGAACAGGCTGAAGCGAAACAAAAGGTTTTGCAACGTAGAAAAGATCTGGCTTTACTGAACACTTATGGCTCGATAGATGAACTCGAGCTGGTTAAAGACAGGCGCATGGGAATGGTGGACATGGTAATTCAGTTACTCCATAAGGGCATGCACACCACCAACAAAAAAATCGAAAAACTCGAAACCAAAGCCGTAACTCAGTATTTGGAAAAAGGATCCAAAGTACCGGATGGACTCGCGCAAAATATCGAGATGTTGGAACGCGGCAACGTCAATCGCGAGGAGCGTCTACGACAGAGACTGATCGAGAAAAACAAGATCCTGGCACAATACGAAAAGGACCTGTTTAGATACCGGAAGTTGACTGGCCAGTTGCCCGAGGTCCCAATATCCGAATCCAATTAGCCACCGGCTAAGCCTTAATCAGTGTTCCCACACCACTATCGGTCAGCAATTCGAGCAATACTGAATGTTTAACCCGGCCATCGATAATATGGCCAGTTTTGACCCCGGCCTTAACTGCATCAAGTGCACAACGCACTTTCGGTAGCATGCCACCATGAATGATGCCCTGTTCGACTAGCTGCTCGGTTTCCCCGGTGGTAATTCCGGTGAGTAAATTACCCTCGGGATCAAGCACCCCCACGGTATTAGTCAGCAGTAACAGTTTTTCCGCAGCCAGCACCGACGCCAGTTCGCCAGCAACGAGATCGGCGTTAATATTGTAGGAAGCGCCATCCTTGCCAACGCCGATCGGTGCTATTACCGGGATAAAATCGTCCTCGTCGAGCATTTTCACCACCGCTGGATCAATACTGTCGACTTCACCCACCTGGCCCAGATCATGAACTTCAGCCTCGGCATCGACCAGTTTCATTTTCCTGGCCTTGATCAATCCCCCGTCCTTGCCGGTCAGACCCACCGCCCTGCCCCCATGGCTGTTGATCAGTGCCACGATTTGCTTGTTAACCAGACCACCTAGTACCATTTCAACCACGTCCATGGTTTCACCGTCGGTGACACGCATGCCTTCGATGAAGCGACTCTCCTTGCCTATTCGCTCGAGCAATTTACCTATTTGCGGGCCACCGCCGTGAACGATGACCGGATTGACACCGACCTGTTTCAACAACACGATGTCCTGCGCGAAACTGCTTTTCAAATCCTCGTCTACCATGGCGTTCCCGCCAAACTTGATCACGACGGTTTTCTGATCCAGGGCCTGGATATACGGCAGGGCCTCGATCAGGATTTCGGCGACATTGCTGTTTGTTGCGCTCATAGTTCTGGGCCTGCTAATTATCGGACTATTTCTGATGGTTGGTCGCATGCGTTTGTTCGAGCGCATTATAATGGTCGGCGAGCAGATCGATAAGCTGTCTGGCTATCTCACTTTTATCATTCAGCGACAGGAATTTTTTGCCACCCGACCAAAGTACCAACAACTCATTGGTATCGCTTTCAAATCCCGTTTGTCCACCGCCGACCTGGTTTGCGGCAATCATATCGAGGTTCTTGCGTTTCAGTTTATCGCCGGCATTTTGCTCGAGATTTTCAGTTTCGGCGGCAAAACCAAGCGTAAATGGTTTATTCTCAAGCGCGGTAACCGCACTGAGGATGTCCGGGTTAGGCGTCAGTTCAAGGTTAATATTACTAGCCGATTTTTTCAATTTTTGTGGTGCAACCCGGGTTACCCGATAATCCGCTACCGCGGCACAGGCAATAAACAGGTCGGCGCCTGATACCTGGCTGAGAACCGCATCGTGCATTTCCAGTGCACTGGTAACCGGGATACGTTCGACCCCTGCGGGTGGATCAAGACTAACCGGGCCACTGACCAGGATGACCTCGGCACCCGCCTCTACCGCCTCGCGTGCCAGTGCATAGCCCATTCTGCCCGTGCTCCTGTTACCGATATAGCGCACCGGGTCAATCGCTTCGTGCGTCGGACCAGCCGTGATTAAGACCTTTTTACCGCTCAGTTTACCCGGACGAAAGCGTCCTTCGATGAGCCCCAGGAGTGCCTCGGGCTCGAGCATACGGCCAGGACCTACATCACCGCAGGCCTGCTCACCCTCGGCCGGCCCCCAGACCAGCACACCTCGCGACCTGAGCCGATTAATATTATCCTGGGTCGCCTCGTTCAAATACATTTGCTGATTCATCGCCGGCGCAATGGCTACCGCCTGCTGGCTCGCCAGGCACAGCGTGAGTAACAGGTTGTCCGCATACCCATCCAGTAACTTGGCGATAAAGTTGGCCGAGGCCGGAGCCACGATCATCAATTCAGCCCAACGCGCAAGCTCGATATGATCCATCGCCGACTCCGCCTCGGCGTCGAAAATATCGGTATACACTTTATGCCCGCTCAACGCCTGGTAAGTCAGGGGTTGTACGAACTCCCGCGCTGCAGGCGTCATCACCACGCGCACCTCGGCACCAGCCTTGACTAGCAGGCGAATCAGTTCCGCCGATTTGTACGCGGCGATGCCACCGGTGATACCGAGGAGTATTTTTTTCTTGAGCATCAATGCCATATGCACTATCTTAACGGATGTAAAAACCAGGTAAAGGAATACTAATGGCGATCACCGACTGGCCCAGTGAAGAAAGGCCCCGCGAAAAACTGCTGCTGAAAGGCGCTTCCTCCCTCTCCGATGCCGAGTTACTGGCGATTTTTCTGCGTACCGGACTGCCGGGTGTCAGCGCGGTTGAAATGGCGCGACGACTACTGACCGATTTTGGGTCCTTGCGCAGCCTGTTAACCTCGGACCAGGCAAAGTTCTGCCAGCACAAGGGTCTTGGCAAAGCCAAATACGCGCAACTGCAGGCGGTTATGGAAATGGCCAATCGCCACCTGTTCGAATCGATAAAACGCCAGGACTGTCTCACCAGTCCGGAAGATACCATCGCCTATTTACAATGCCAGTTACGCGATCGACCACACGAAGTGTTCGCCTGTGTGATGCTCGACAACCGCAACCGTGTCATCGCCTATCGAGAAATGTTCCGCGGCACCGTCAACGGCGCCAGCGTATACCCACGAGAAATCGTCAAGCAGGCGCTGGCCGATAATGCCGCCGGTGTTATCCTGGCGCACAATCACCCCTCCGGGGTTGCCGACCCAAGCCAGGCTGACATTCAAATCACCGAACGCCTGAAGAAGGCCCTGGCTCTGGTCGATATCCGTGTTCTCGACCACGTCATCATCGGCGATGAAACCCTGTGTTTTTCACAAAAAGGCCTGATCTGAGGGGAAGTTCATCCGGGGAAGACCAGCAAGGAAAACAGGATGACGCCAGTGATCAGGCGCAGTTTTTTTATCATAGTCTGGCTCGCTAACTCACCAGTTCATACCATTGAGGAATCTGATCGGCTTCTATCGGTCGGCTAACATAGTATCCCTGAACATAATCACATTTCATTTCACGCAATATATCGTAGACCTCGACAATTTCTACTCCTTCGGCGATTACCTTCAAATCGAGGGTATGCGCCAATTCGATTGTAGCTTTGACGATCAGGCGATCTTCCTTGTTGGTTACCATGTCGCGAATAAAAGACTGATCAATTTTTAGCTTTTCTACTGGTAGATTCCTAAGATAGGTCAGGGATGCCTGACCGGTTCCAAAATCATCGATCGATAGTGATAATCCCATGATCCCCAGACGACTCAGGATGTCTATCACTTCCTCGGGTTCCTGCATAATCTGCCCCTCGGTTATCTCGATTACTAGCTGTTCGGGCCGCACACCATATTGTTTCAGGTAATTCTCGATTCGCTGTGGTAAGTGCTGGTCGTGCAGGTCGATCATCGAAAGATTAATGCCAATCACGAGCTGTTCGATCTGCAGCTCGCTGAGCAGCTGACAGGTAAAAGCAATGATCCAGTTGGTCAGGGGTTTTATCAACTGGTTTTTCTCGGCGATTTCGATGGTTCGCTCGATCGAGGCCTTATGACTATCCGGTTCCTTCCAGCGCAGTAAAGCTTCGAGATAAACCGTGTGATGATTTTCAAAATCAATCACTGGCTGAAAAACCAGTTTCAGCTCATCGTTTTCAATCGCCTTGCGCAGTGACTGGATCACGGTAAACCCCGAGTAATCTGTCTGCTCGTCTCCTGATCGATAAAAAATGATTGGCCATTCACTTTTTTCGGCTTCAATCAGCGCCGAGCTGGCATTGCGGTATAGCTGATCTGCATCGCCACCATGTTCCGGGTAAATAGCTACTCCCATGCAGATCGTGGCGTCTAGCTCACGACCATAGATAAGGAACCGATCGGCCAACGCCTCGTGAATTTTCTCCACCAGGCTGACCAGCTGATCTCGATCCGGCACCTCCAGTAAAGCTGCAAATATGCCCTTATCAATTCGAGAAACATTATCCGATTCGCGTAAACTGGCAAGCAGGCTCTGGGTTAGCTGTTTCAGTAGCGCATCGGCCAGGTATTGACCCTGGCGACTAATAATCGTGTCAAGATTAGTGATATCGATCAATATCAGGGCATACTTACGTCCCGAACGCTTGCCATCACTGATCGCGCGTAACAGGCGATCTTCAAAGATCACACGATTATTCAAACCGGTCAGCGGGTCGCGTTTGGCCATGTTCTGTATCGCATGAAAATATTCATGCATTAGCTTTAGCCCGACTGTTACTGGCCTGGAACTGCCATTATTGTCACGGTAATTGCCCACTGCGGTATCGCGCATCTTTTCCGCCAGGCCAAGTAACGGTCGTACCAGTAAGCGGTTAAACTGCGTGTAAACCAGCAATACGGCCAGCACAAGCAGGCCGAGAACCGGTACTACCTGATCAAGCCATAAATCAGTATATGCCAGTGATCGCCTGGCAAGGTGTAACTGGCCCAGCAGTTGCCCCTGTTCCTCGAAGTTGATGGTAACTTCTTCGTAGTAATCACCAGAATTTGAAACTTCGGTATATTCGATCAAATCTTCGGTTGTGCTATTCAACAACAGTTTTTTTCCAGCGGCACTGGAAAACTCCTTGATGAAACTGAAGTAATCCATACTGATTACCAGGGCCGAATTGCGGCTAGAGTGTAAAACCGGGCCGACAATTTCTAGCAAGGCCTTGTCATCGACTCGGCAACTGGAAAACCGTGGTACCAGATAATTGCTAAATTCCTGGCGACTGTTCTGATCCAGATTCAAACAGCCAGCCTTGGGCGGCTGGTACCTGGTTTTACCGTCAGCGTTAAATTCGATCAACGACACCGATCTTATATTTGGATTACGTTGATAGTAGTCCCAGAGGAAGGCCTGCAGTCGCTGATCCTGGTTGCGCGAACCTAGCAAGGTACTAATCAGATAGTATTGAGATTGCAACCAGAGCCGTTGTTTCTGTTGCAGAAGTGAGATCTGCGCCTGCCGCAATTGCCTGTAGGCTGCGGACTGATTGCTATTTAGCTGTTGAACAACCTGCTGTAAAGACCAGCTCCACACCAGCAATGCCACTAAAGCCATCCCCAGGATCAGGCTGGCGCTAAAAAACGGTAGCCTCATTTTCATAATTTATACCGTACCGGCTCGTGGGCCGGCATTACAGCGGCGGCATGACGTCCAGCTCGTCTGATGCCGGTACCAGTGGCCGGTAGAACAGCTCCATATGACCATTATTCTATATTTTGCACCTGCTCCCGCATCTGTTCAATCAACACCTTGAGATCAACAGACCATTGCGTGGTCTGGCTATCCTGTGACTTTGATCCCAGTGTATTGGCTTCGCGGTTGAGTTCCTGCATGAGAAAATCGAGCCGCCTGCCTACCGCTTCATCGCGTTTCAAAACTTTCTCAACTTCGGTGATGTGGGTATCGATGCGATCGAGCTCTTCATCGACATCGAGTTTTTGAGCCAGTATCACCAGTTCCTGCTCGAGCCGGCCCTGGTCCGCATCCGCACTCCATTGTTTCAGTTTCTCAGTTAAATTGAGCTCCCATTTTTCGCGCACAGACGCCATAATAGTCGGTTGATGGGCACGCAGTTTTTGCACGATTTTACTGATATTTTTGCATCGTGAATTTATCATTTTAGCCAGCGCCCGGCCTTCAGTTTCCCGGGTTTCAACCAGTTGCTTCAGGGTATTTTCAAGACTTCCAAGCGCTAGCGATATCAGCGGCGACAGGTCTTTCTCGGACTCCGAGATCACACCCGGCCAACCCAAAATATTGGCGACCGATAGCTTGCTACCTTCGTGAACGATGTTCAATATTTCCTGCTCAACCTGACGTAGCTGGTTTACGATTGCCTGATTGAGTCTGATTTCACCTGCGCCGGTATTGTTCAATTGATAACGTAATCCGATATCCACCTTGCCGCGCTTCAGGTATTGCGAAACCAGTTTGCGAATTTCAGGTTCCAGTGATTTGAAATCGTCTGGCAACTTCAGGCCAGGCTCCAGATATCGATGATTGACCGAGCGAATCTCCCAGGTCAAGGTTCCGCTATCGCAGGATTCCTGCACGCGGGCGAATGCGGTCATACTTCTTATCACGTTTCTATTCTCTACCACAGTGGTGCGGGGATGATAGCCTATTTGGGCAGCCCATGCATAAACCACCCTATATTTTAGAGGGTGTACACCCTCTATTATTACCACTGGACACTGACGTCGGCACCGATGATCAGTATAATCCGCATTCTTTTCCCGGAGACCGATTCATGAGACCGAGCGGCAGAGCGAACGACGAACTTCGTCCAACTAGTATCACGCGAAATTATACCCGGCATGCGGAAGGGTCGGTTTTAATCGAGTCTGGCGACACCAGGGTTCTATGCAACGCTACGGTAGAAAATTCAGTGCCGGGCTTTTTGCGGGGTAAGGGCAGGGGCTGGGTGACGGCCGAGTATGGCATGTTGCCACGATCAACCGGAACCCGGATGCGCCGTGAAGCGAGCAGCGGCAAACAGGGTGGCCGTACCATGGAAATCCAGCGTCTGATCGGCCGCGCACTGCGTGCCTCTATCAATACTGAATTACTGGGGGAAAGAACCATCACCATCGACTGCGATGTCATACAGGCGGATGGCGGCACTCGCACCGCTTCGATTTCAGGCGCCTGGGTCGCCCTTTCGGATGCTATCCAGACCCTGTTAGATCAGGACGAGCTGAAACAAAATCCGCTCGAATGCCAGGTCGCCGCTATTTCAGTAGGTATTTACCAGGGTGAGGCCATTCTCGATCTGGATTACGCCGAAGACAGTAGCGCACATACCGATATGAACATTGTAATGAATAGCGAAGGCGGATTTATCGAAGTACAGGGTACCGCCGAAGGCAGGTCGTTTTCCGATGTCGAGTTGAATCAAATGCTGGCGCTGGCGCGCCAGGGTATCGAACAGATTTTTGAATTGCAGAAATGAAAAAACTGGTTATTGCCTCCGCCAATGCGGGCAAGTTGCGCGAGCTGTCGCAACTGTTTGCCGAACTCGACTACCAGCTATACCCACAGGCCGATTTTGACGTTCCGGAGGTTGCCGAGACCGGCACAACATTTGTCGAAAACGCAATTATCAAGGCGCGCAATGCGGCACAACACACTGGCTTTGCCGCACTGGCAGATGACTCGGGCATCGAGGTCGACGCTTTGAATGGGGCACCCGGTGTCTACAGTGCCCGATTTGCCGGCAGCGACGCAACCGATGAAGCCAACAACGCGTTACTGGTGGAAAAACTACGCCAGGTGCCAGAGCAGCAGCGTAGCGCCCGTTATCGGGCGGTTATTGTTTACCTGCGAAATGCGGCGGACCCCTCGCCGATCATCTGTGAAGGTAGCTGGGAGGGTATAATCCATCTCGAACCGCACGGCGATGGCGGATTCGGTTACGACCCTTACTTTTATTTGCCGGAACAGGGCTGCACCAGTGCTGAACTGAGTGCCGAACAGAAGAATAAACTAAGCCATCGCGGCCAGGCATTGCGACAATTACTCGAAAAGCTCGCGCAATAAACTATGCCTGTTAAGCACCCCCCACCACTAGGTCTCTACATCCATATGCCCTGGTGTGAAAAAAAATGCCCCTATTGTGATTTCAATTCGCACACCATCGATCAGTTACCCGAGTCCGACTACATCGATGCGCTACTCAATGATCTGGAACAGGATCTGCCCCTGGTCTGGGGTCGCACGGTAGAAACCATATTTATCGGCGGCGGCACTCCGTCATTATTTTCCGGTGATGCAATCGATCGCCTGTTCTCCGGTTTAAGGGCGCTGTTGAATTTATCCGCAAGTGCCGAAATCACGCTCGAGTCGAATCCAGGCAGCGCCGATATCGAACATTTTCGAGCTTATCGTGAAACCGGTATCAACCGTCTGTCGATCGGTATACAAAGTTTTAACGACGGCCATTTACACGCACTCGGCCGCGTGCACGATGCCAGTCTCGCCCTGCAGGCTTTTGCCTCGGCGCGGCAGGCCGGATTTGACAATATCAATCTTGATTTAATGTATGGTTTGCCGGACCAAAGCGTGTCACAGGCCACAGCAGACCTGCAGCAGGCGATTGCGCTCAAACCTGAGCATATCTCACACTACCAACTGACGATCGAACCTAATACCCTGTTTCATCATCGTCCACCGGCAGCGATGCCAGACGATGATCTCAGCTGGGAACAACAAAGTGCATGCCAGACGCTGTTATCGAACCAGCACTATCGACAATACGAAATTTCAGCCTATTGCCTCGATAACCATCATTGCCGACACAATCTGAACTACTGGAAATTCGGCGACTACCTGGGCATCGGTGCAGGCGCACATGGCAAAATTACCCTGGCCGGGGAAAACCGTATATTACGGCGCGTGCGCCGACGTGCGCCTCGCGCTTACCTGCAATCCCAGGGTCGTGATTCCATCACTAGTGAAATCGAGCTTGACGCATCGGATCGGGCATTCGAGTTTATGCTCAACGCGCTGCGACTAAGTAGTGGGTTTCACGCGTCCGAATTTGTCGATAGTACCGGTTTATCGTTCAGCGATATTCTACCGGTACTGCAAAAAGCGCAGGATTTAGGCCTGCTCACGCTGGATCAGTGGCAGGTATGTCCTAGTGAACGTGGTTTTCAGTATCTCAACGACCTGCAATCGATGTTTCTGGACCTGGATATTACCAAAAATCAAGCTTTTTTTTAGCACCGCCGACGAAATTATTCACAGCTAGAATAAACCACCATATTTTGTCAACCCCATTTCAGAATAAAAAAGTGGATTATTTACAACCTTTTTTAAGTATTTGATTTTAAAGTATATTTTTTGATTGATCAAAAATTAACTAATCTAATAAAACTCCAATGTTTATCAGTGCTTCAGCACTTCAATAGCGATTTACACACAGAGTTACCCACAGCTTTTGTGGATAACTCGAAAGCCAATAACGCCATCAATGTTTTACGCAGAACTAGTCAGAATTTACTTTAATTAAGTCGCCTAAGTAATCATTAGAAAGTACTAATACAGACGACTATTTGGGTGAGAATCGATACCCGGTGGTCCACAAGGACCGGAAACCGAGCAGTCCAGACAACCAAAAAAACACTTGCACTTTCGAGCATAAAAGGTCAGAATTCGCGCCCTTTAAAACCCTACGCATCAGGTCAGATCATGAAACAAGGTATTCACCCGGAGTATAAGGATGTTGTATTTCAGGACATTTCCTCGGATTTCGCGATTCTGACTCGCTCTACCGTCGCTACCCGCGAAACCACCAAGTGGGAAGACGGCAAAGAATACCCACTGCTGAGACTCGAAATCTCCAGCCAGTCACACCCGTTTTACACGGGCAAGCAGCACATCCTGCAGACTGCCAGGCAGGTCGATAAATTTCGTAAGCGTTACGGTAAGTAGATTTTTCCTGTCGTTAGAAAAGGGTGCCACGGCACCCTTTTTTTTTGCTACGTCCCCAATTAAATCTTTATAATACTGCGATGAACTGGCGTTACCTGACACTCCCGATTTTGCTACCTGCACTATTGCTGTCAGGCTGTGCAACCAATCCGGTAACCGGAGAGCAGGATTTTGTCACGCTTAGCGAAGAACAGGAGATAGCCCAGGGTAAGCAATATCATCAGACGATAATCGCCCAATACGGGGTTTACGATGACCCCGAGCTACAGGCCTATGTCGACAAGATCGGCCAGGAGCTTGCTGCCAAAAGTCATCGGGCTCACCTCGATTTTCATTTTACCCTGCTCGATACCCCGGATATCAACGCCTTCGCGCTACCCGGTGGCTATGTATATATCACGCGCGGCATCATGGCTTACCTGGATAGCGAGGCCGAACTAGCTGGAGTGCTGGGTCACGAAATCGGCCACGTCACTGCCAGGCACTCGGTGCGCCAACAATCCGGGCAACTGGCACCCGGGCTGCTCAATGTGTTGATCACTGCCGCTACCGGAAGTGAAACCCTGAGCCAGTTGGGAAACCAGGTGAGTACTGCCTTTATCCGTGGTTACGGCCGTAAACACGAACTGGAGGCTGACCGACTGGGCGCCCAGTATCTGCAGAGGACTGGTTATAACCCGGAAATCATGCTCAACGTAATCGGTGTTCTTAAAGATCAGGAATTGTACGAAATAGCACAGGCCAAAAAAGAAAATCGACAGCCAAACATTTATCACGGTGTTTACTCCACTCATCCTGAAAATGATGATCGCCTCAAAACCGTGGTGCGTGCCGCTAAAGACCTTTCGGTGGTAGAATATCGTGAAAATAATAAAGCAGAGTATCTCGGTTTAATCGACGGCATGACCTGGGGACAAAGTCCAGACCAGGGGGTGATACGGGACAATCGGTTCATGCATGCTGGTCTGGCTATTGCGTTGCAATTTCCAGCAGGCTGGGAAATCGAGAACCGACCCGACATACTGCTTGCCCGCAGTACTGAAAACAGCGCCCGGGCTCAGCTCAGACTGGTCAGCTTGCAGGAAAATGAAACACTTGCCGCTCTACTTAAACGTCTGACCAAAAATAGCAGTCTAGCAGTTCAACAACAGGACTATGGCAGCACCGCACGTACCACAGCCACTGTTTCAGGAGTCAGCCAGCCTGCCCGCGTGAGCGCGATCAAGCTCAATCAGAAACAGGTTTTGTTTCTTGCCGGGACCAGTATGCGCGATCAATTTGAAGCAACCGACCGCCAGTTACTGAATATAAATGCGAGTTTTACTCGGCTCAGCCCCGCACAGATCAAAAATATCAAAACTCCGATATTGAAAATTGTGCCGGTAAAAAGCGGCGACAGTTTCACCTCGATAGCAAAGCAAAGTGCCATTCATACTGATCCTGAAGATACCCTGAGACTTCTCAACAGGTCATTCCCAAAGGGCAGCATCGATACCCACGAAAGCGTCAAGACCATCATCTTTGCTAACTAGCAGTTAAAGTTTTTTTTTAATACTCGGCGTTTTATGCCATATTGTGATTCACAACCACCCGAAAGGTATTAACGTGTCGCACTATCCAGTCATTCGCAAGCGCCGCATGAGACGCGACGATTTTTCACGTCGACTGATGCGTGAAAATAGCCTCACCT
>PVMS01088626.1_pt1 | contig 14079 bp, 13 predicted proteins | sample 1853461 | NCBI WGS metagenome assembly PVMS01 (sample SAMN08582032, study PRJNA380276) | Marine sediment metagenome, whole genome shotgun sequencing project. | isolation source: ocean sediment barecode stripped | collected 2017 | reverse complement strand
TTGAGATCTTTGTATTGCACATATTCACCTTGTTTATAGCAAACATTCATTTTGTCCAACAAAACAACATGATACGTAATTTCAAGATCTTCCATTATATTTATTTCCCAATCATATTCAAGCTCTTCTTTAGTAGTGATCATATTGTTGAATACAATTGTTTTTTTGGACACACCTTTATCTTTTATCAATTTTTTAAAATCTTTGAGATCTTTGTATTGCACATATTCACCTTGTTTATAGCAAACATTCATTTTGTCCAACAAAACAACATGATACGTAATTTCAAGATCTTGAATAAATGCCGTTAATTCATCATGAGCCTTAAGGCTTAAACTATTTTTAGTATCATCAACAGCTAGTATGATAAACCTATCATGCCTTAAACTATAGGAGCATTTTAGGGAATTATCTCGATCTTTCCATTCATTCAAGAAATTCTCGATACTTACCCGTAAACCTCCAATTTCCTGGGGGTAAAATTTTCTGCTGGATGGAAATACCCAGGCTTTTGCTTGTTCTGGTATTTTATTAAAATCGACAATCATTGCCTTAGTTTAATGACTCAAAGATATTCAAATTAATTGGGCTCGATATCAGGAAGCTTTCAGTAAATTTACAATATCTTTCTGGGTACTGTTCCCTTTATCTTTGTTATACCACAATTGTAAATCTTTTTTAAATTCGGCATCTAAACTCCCATTTTGAGCTTTGTAAGCCAAAACCATATTTGTAGCAACAGAAGGTCTCGGACCCCAAGAATTTATAACATTGTAATCACTGTCAATTAGTAAAATTTTTGGAATTGATTTACTTCCATTTGTTAAATACTGATTCATTAATGCTTCGTTTTCATCTCTAATAATAATTTTTAAATCAATTTTAGAGGAAATTTCTGCTATTTTATTTATAATTGGTACTATTTGAGCGGCGTCGCCACACCATCCTTCAGAAATTACTAATAATGTAATTCCCTGCTTTAAATTTTTGATTGAATTTAGAGTTTCTTCTGAAATTTTCAGTGTTTTATCAAGCCTGTCCATTCTTTTATCATTCAAGATGCTAAAATTTAAAAAGGCATCATTTTGTTCTATTGCTGTTGATTTTCCCTCTGAAATTAATCTTTTAATTAGCTTTCTATAGGAGGTGTATGAATATGCCGTATGAAAACTATTTTGTATTAGATTGTTACTCATTTTTTTTGTAAATTTAAAGTCGATTTTTTGACGTATCAAATGTTAAAAACTTACACATATAAAATAATAAAAATGCGAAAGTATTTTGCAAATTTAAGATTAGAATTTTGATTAAGAATGTAACAAAAGTTACACAGCAAAAGATAAAAAGATGTTTTTATCTTTTAAACATGATATATGTCATTTAACATATCATTGTGTAGCAGTACATTTGCAAAAGTATTTATTAACGTTAATAGTAAAATTATGAAAAAAACCAATTTAGCTCTCTCGCTTTTAGCAGTATTAGCACTATTCATTGTCTCGTGCAGTGGTGGAGAAAAAAAACAAGTAGTTAATGAGAGTACCCCTTTGGGAAAAGGGCAGTCAGCGGTAGTTGACGATGTTTCTGATCCAAATGTTCTGCAGGTGGCAAAATCTTTGGACGATTTTAAGACCTTAGTGGTGGCTATAGAGGCAGCAGGTGTTGAAGATGCTCTTGTTAACACAGGGCCTTTAACTGTTTTTGCACCGGTAAATGGTGCGTTTGATAAGCTTCCGGAAGGAACAGTTGAAACATTATTAAAACCTGAAAATAAAGCTAAACTTGCTTTTATTTTAGTGAATCATGTGGCGCCAGCTAACTATCCCATTAAACAATTAAAAAAAGAAGCGGCTAAAGGGCGCAAATTGTATATGGCTTCGGGCAAGTATTTAGTAGTAGAAGACAAAGAAGATGGTATTTATGTTGGAGGAATAAAAATTTTAAAAACAGTAAAAGTAAGTAATGGTTGGATTCACGTTATTGATGAAATATTGTTACCTGCGGATAAATAAATTTGAGTATTAAATAACTAAAAAAATGAAATTAAAAGTATTTGTATTAGCATTAATTGTAGCTTTAGTCTCGAGCTGCGGTAGTGATGGAAAAAAAGAGGAAAAAACTTCAAAGCCTGTTGCGGAAAAGAAAGTAGTTGAAGTTGATCCGCTGAAAGATAAAGGAATAGGTCCTGTATCAAGCATTACACTTGGTGAAATAGACGAATCTATGGCTGTTGAAGGTAAAGAAGTATTTAAAATAAAATGTTCTGCCTGTCATAAAATAAGTAAAAGATTTGTCGGACCACCCTTAGCCGGCATAACAGAAAGACGTTCTCCGGAGTGGATTATGAATATGATTCTAAATCCGGAAGTGATGGTTGCAGAAAATCCTATAGCTAAAAAATTATTAGCTGAATATTTAGCCCCAATGGCTAATCAGGGTTTGACTGAAAAAGAAGCAAGACTAATATTGGAATACTTTAGAACAAAAAAAGCTGAATAAGCTTTATGTGATAAACAATCAAACAAACAACAAACAAATAATATGAAAACAATTTTTAAATCTTTATTAGCAATTACGGTAGTATCTGTCTTACTAAGTAGTTGTGGTAATGGAGGCTCCAAAAAAGGAGCCCAAGGTGCTTTGTCAGGAAATGCTGCTGAAAAAGTGTATGTAGCTCCGGGAGAACACGACGAATTCTATGCGTTTGTATCAGGGGGATTCAGTGGTCAGTTAGCTGTTTATGGTCTTCCTTCGGGACGATTATTCAAAGTAATTCCAGTATTTTCTGTTGATGCGGAAAAGGCATATGGATTTAATGAAGAAACAAAACCAATGTTAAATACTTCTTTTGGTCAAATTCCCTGGGGAGATTCACATCACCCGGATATTTCTCAAACAAATGGAGAGTTAGATGGTAGATGGGTATTTATCAATGAAAACAATACACCTCGTATTGCAAAAATTGATTTAACAACTTTTGAAACTACTGAGATTATTGAAATACCTAATACAGCTGGAAATCACAGTTCATCTTATGTGACTGAAAATACAGAATATGTAATTGCTGGAACTCGTTTTGCAATTCCTGTACCACAGCGTGACATGCCTATTAGCGAATACAAAGGAAACTTTAAAGGTGCATTATCCTTTTTATCAGTTGATCCGGAAGATGGTCGTATGGATTTGTCATTCCAAATTTTAATGCCTGGTTTTGATTATGACAAGGCTCATCCGGGAAGAGGAGATTCACATGGATGGTTCTTTTATACTACCTATAATACAGAAGAGGCAAACTCTTTATTAGAGGTAAATGCATCTCAAAACGATAAAGATTTTATTGCAGCCATAAACTGGAAAAAGGCAGAAGAATATATAAAAGCTGGTAATTTTAAAACATTACCTGCAAGATATGCTCATAATATTTATGATGAAGAAACTCATACTGCTAGAACAGAATGGGGTAGTGAAGTTAGAGTTTTAGACCCAGCTGAATGCCCGGGATTGGTATATTTCTTACCAACACCAAAATCACCACACGGTTGTGATGTTGATCCGTCAGGTGAATATATTGTTGGTAGTGGTAAATTATCAGCGGATGTTACTGTACATTCATTTTCAAAAATGATTAAAGCTATTGAAGAAGAGAATTTCTCAGGAGAAGCTTATGGAATTCCAATCATAGATTTTGATGCAGTTCATGCAGGAAGCGTTAAACAATCAGGGTTAGGACCTTTACACACTGAATTCGATGGAGAAGGGAATGCTTATACTACATTTTTTATTTCTTCTGAAGTTGTAAAATGGAAATTAGGCACCTGGGAAGTTATTGATAGAAAACCAACGTATTATTCAGTTGGTCACTTGATGATTCCTGGTGGAAATTCCAGAAAGCCATTTGGTAAATACTTATTGGCAATGAACAAAATTACGAAAGACCGATATTTACCAACAGGTCCTGAGGTAACTCAGTCTGCTCAATTATATGATATTACAGGCGATAAAATGGAATTATTACTTGATTTCCCTACTGTTGGAGAGCCTCATTATGCAGCGGCTATTCCAGCAGATATGATAAAAGCCAATTCTAAAAAAATATATAAGTTAGAAGAAAATAATCACCCATATGCCGTTAAAAGTGAAGCTGAATCTAAAGTAGTAAGAGATGGAAATGAAGTTCATATATATTTAACTATGATCCGTTCTCATTTTGCTCCTGATAATATTGAAGGTGTTCAAGTTGGAGATAAAGTATATTTCCACGTAACTAATTTAGAACAAGATTATGATGTACCGCATGGTGTATCTATGATTGGTGCACAAACTTCTGAATTGTTAATTATGCCTGGGCAAACAGAAACATTTGTATGGATGCCTAAACGAGTTGGTGTATGGCCATTCTATTGTACAGATTTCTGTTCTGCTTTGCACCAGGAAATGCAAGGGTATGTAAGAGTTTCTCCAAAAGGGTCCAATGTTCCAATAACCTTCACATTAGATGGTGATGCTGTTGATGCAGAATAATTAGATTTATAAAAATGAATCTTTAAAAATTAAATAATTGGCGGGCAAGGAATTTTATATATCTTGCCCGTTTCTAATGAAACCCCAATGAAAATGTTTAACTGCTGGTTGCACGATTTGTCACCTTAAGTTTTAATGTGAAAATTAAACAATCAATCTAAAAAAAAATAAAACTTAAAAATAATGAAGAAGTCTAAATTATTGATGATAGTGGGTTCTCTACTATTACTTGGGCTATTTGTATTCCCCTTATGGAATATAACATTGGAAGCACCACAATATCCTGAGCCTCTTGGAATGGATATTTACATTACAAAGATTGCCGATATGAATCCTAATGACATTAAAAACATCAATTTAATGAACCATTATGTTGGAATGAAAGAAATACCAGAACATATGCCTGAATTTGATGTATTTCCAATAGTAATTGGTTTTATGGTTGTATTAGGTTTGTTAATTGGACTAAAGGCCAGTTATAAATGGTATTTGTTTTGGCTTATATTAATGACAATTTTAGGCGTTGCAGGGATGTATGATTTTTATTTATGGGAATATGATTATGGTAATAGTTTAAATCCAAAAGCAGCCATAAAATTCACAAACCCTGATGGATCTTTAATGGCTTATCAACCCCCATTATTTGGAACTAAATCAATCTTAAATTTTATTGCACATTCATATCCAAGAAGTGGAGGATACTTATTATTTGTTGGGATGCTAATGACTTTAGTTGCCTTTTTTGTTGGTAAAAGAGAAGCAAAAGTATAAACAAATAATCTTGTTACTAATAATGTTTAAATGAGGATATACGAATTTATATATTCGTTTTAATGTATATTTACAAACTATTAAAATCAAAAATAATGAAAACCAGCTTTCTAAAGCCAGCTGTTGGTGTTGTCATATTATTTCTTACAATTTCGTGTAAAGTTGAACCACAAAAAATTGAATATGGAAAAGATCAATGTAGTTTTTGTGTGATGAATATAGTTGATAAAACGCATGCCGCACAATATGTTACAAAAAAAGGGAAACAATTTAAATTTGATGCGATAGAATGTTTAGTAAATGATATTGGCCAAAAAAATGAAGACGAAATAGCCATACTATTAGTTGCAAATTATGGCAATCCTGGTGAAATGATTGATGCTAAAACAGCTACCTATTTAATTAGCGAGGAAATAAAAAGCCCTATGGGTGCTAACCTATCGGCTTTTTTATTAGCTGAAAAAGCGCAAGAATTGCAACAAAAACACTCAGGAGAAATTTTTTCTTGGGATACTTTAAAACAAAAATTTTCAGATAAATAATAATGAAAAAATTATCGATCCTTTTTTTTCTATTAAGTTTGACTCTGATACAAGCAAAGCAAATTGTAGTTTGTAAAACTTGCGAAGTTTCGACCATAAAAAATGCTTTGGAGTTAGCTGAAAATGGTGATGAAATTTTTATAAAAAAAGGTATTTATAATGAAAACGATATTGAGGTAAAAAAAGAAATAACCCTTTATGGTGAAGAAGGAACTATTATTGATGGTCAAAACAATGGTGGAGTGCTCATAATTACAGCCAATAATTTTATCTTAAAAAACATAAAAATCATTAACGTAGGTGTAAGCTATATTAAAGATTATGCCGCAATAAAAGTGGTTAGATGTAAAAACTTCATCATTGAAAATATTGTATTGGACCAGGTGTTTTTTGGTATTTTAATTGAAAAGTCTCATTACGGAAAGATTTTAAACAATACAATATCAAGTACTGCAAAAGAGGAAGCAAATTCAGGGAATGGCATTCATATTTGGCATAGTTCAAACATGGAAATAAGTGGAAATGAAATATTTGGAATGCGTGATGGAATTTATTTTGAATTCGTAACTGAAAGTAAAGTTCAAAATAATTTAAGTTATGATAATGTTCGATATGGACTGCATTTTATGTTTTCAAATAACGACATCTATTTTAATAACGAGTTTAGAAATAATGGCGCCGGAGTAGCAGTAATGTTTTCTAAATTTATAAAGATGTATCAAAATAAATTTAGACTTAATTGGGGCTCAGCATCATATGGGCTACTGTTAAAAGAAATTTATGATGCTGAAATTTATAGCAATCTGTTTGAAGAAAATACCATTGGTATTAAAGGCGAGGGCTGTACCAGAATCAATTATAAAAACAATACTTTTTTACGAAACGGATGGGCAATTAAAATTGCAGGAGCCTGCTATAAAAATATTTTTGAAAGGAATGATTTTTTGCATAATTCGTTTGATTTGGCCTACAATACTAAAATAAATGATAATAAATTTGAAAATAATTATTGGAGTGAATATACAGGATACGATTTAGATAAAAATGGAGTTGGCGATGTGCCATACAGGCCAGTTAAATTGTTTTCATATGTGGTAAATAGAACACCTGAAACATTAGTAATGCTAAGAAGTTTGTTTGTCGATATTATCAATTTTTCAGAAAAAGTTTCACCGGTCTTTACTCCAGATAATTTAATGGATAAATATCCTCAAATGAAGAAAATAAATGATTCAATTTAAAAATTTGCACAAGAGTTTTGGTAAATTAACTGTTTTAGATGACTTAAATTTAGACATTAAAAAAAGAGGAATTTTCGCCATTCTTGGTCCAAATGGTTCTGGTAAAACAACATTGATCAAATGTTTGTTAGGAATGGTCATTCCAAATAAAGGTGAAATTAATTTTGATGGGAATAGTATTTTAAGAAAATGGAATTATAGGAATAATTTAAATTACTTACCTCAAATAGCCAACTTTCCACCAAACCTTACTGTTGAAGAGTTAATTAAAATGATGAAAAACCTGCGTCCAAAAGAATCAAACGAGCAAAAGCTAATAGATCTGTTTGGATTGAGGGAATTTTTAAATAAAAAATTAGGGAACTTATCGGGAGGTACCAAACAAAAAGTAAATATTGTACTGACTTTTATGTTTGATAGCGATTTAATTATTTTAGATGAACCAACCACAGGCTTAGATCCAATTTCATTGATACATTTAAAAGAATTAATTCAAATAGAAAAGGCAAAAGGAAAAACTATTTTAATAACAACTCATATTATGAGTTTTGTAAATGAAGTAGCTGATGAAATAGTGTTTTTGCTTGATGGTAAAATTTATTTTAAAGGAAGTATAGAAGAGCTTAAAAAACAAACCAATAATGACAATTTAGAGCAGGCAATTGCCAATTTAATATCAAAACAATATGCTTAAAATATTGAAATATAGTTTTTACGATTTAATGCGTAGCCGTTGGAGTTATGTATACTTCATATTTTATTTATTACTGGGATTTGTGTTGTTGTTTTTGAATAACGATGTGAATAAAGCTGTAATAACCTTAATGAATATTATCATTGTTTTAACTCCGCTAATAGGAACCATATTTGGAGTGATGTATTACTATAACTCAAAAGAATTTACAGAACTACTTTTGGCTCAACCCATAAAACGGAGTAAAATATTTATGGGACAATATTTGGGAATTTCAATTTCATTGACCTTAAGTTTAGTATTAGGATTAGGGATTCCTTTTGTGTTGTATGGATTGCTCAAATCAGCTGCGATATTTAATTTCGGAATGTTGTTAGCTGTAGGGTCTTTTCTGAATTTTATCTTTGTTGCGCTTTCCTTTAATATTGCTTTGTCTACCGAAAATAAAATCAAAGGCTTTGGATATGCCATTTTAATGTGGTTGTTTTTAGCCGTCATTTACGATGGAATTTTTCTAATATCCTTACTGCTATTTAATGATTACCCATTAGATAAATTTTCATTGATTGCAACAATGTTCAATCCAATCGATTTATCTCGTATTTTGATTTTATTAAAGTTAGATATATCGGCATTGTTAGGGTATACGGGAGCAGTATTTAGAAAGTTTTTTGGCACCAATACAGGGATGTTACTATCAATGTCAATACTAGTTTTATGGGTGTTATTACCTGTTATTAGAATGAATTTAATGCTGAAAAGGAAAGATTTTTAAAGAATCTTTTTCATATCAAATGGAGCCTATCGAAGTTTAAAATTCCTCGTATTTGGTGTGCAAACTATTCAGCATGCTTTGTGACATTTTTTTTAAATCAAATTGATGTTTCCATCCCCAATCTTCTCTTGCTCTGGTATCATCGATACTTCTGGGCCAACTATCGGCTATATTTTGTCTGAAATCTTAATCGTAAGAAATTCGAAATTCCGGAACAATTTTTTTAATCTCTTCAGCAATTTCTTCCGGAGTAAAACTCATTGCTGCCAAATTATAGGACGAACGTATTTTTATATCTTCAGGATTAGCGGCCATAATTTTTATAGTAGCTTCAATTGCATCATCCATATACATCATCGGTAGTTTTGTCTCTTTATTCAAGAATGAATTGTATTTTCCAATAAGTAATGCGTTGTGATAAATTTCAACAGCATAATCAGTTGTGCCACCTCCCGGATTTGTCTTCCAACTTATAATTCCAGGATAGCGAATACTTCTTACATCAACACCGTATTTATTAAAATAATATTCACACCAGCGTTCTCCTGCCAATTTACTTATACCGTATACAGTAGTCGGCTCCATAACAGTTTCCTGGGGTGTATTTTCTTTTGGAGTAGTAGGCCCAAAAACAGCTATAGAACTTGGCCAAAATAGTTTTTTTATATTACCTTCTTTGGCTAAATTCAGCACATTAAATAACGAATTCATATTTAGTTCCCAGGCTTTTTCCGGAAACTTCTCTCCTGTTGCTGAAAGCATAGCGGCCATTAAATAAACTTCATTAACTTGATATTTCTCTATAATTCTTAAAATAGAATCATAGTCCATTGCATTTATAAATTCAAAAGGTCCTGATTTCATTAACTCTTTACTTCCTTCTCTAATGTCTGAAGCTATTACGGCATTTTTTCCATTAATATCACGTAATTTAAATGTCAATTCAGTTCCAATTTGGCCACAAGCGCCTATAATTAATATGCTCTTATTCATCTGATAAATTTCATTTAAATATGTTTTCAAATATACAGAAATTTAATTTTCAAAATTATCGGCAATTGTTTTTTATCAAAATAATATTTTTTTCACAAAACATTTTATTTATTAGTATTTTTGACGATAATAAGTTTTATAATGAAGTACATATTTAGTTTTTTGTCAATTATTCTGTTTTTAAATTTTTCTTGCAATAGAAGCAAAGCGATACAAGAGGTTTCAGAAAAATCAGATACCATAAAAATTAGCTCTGATAGAATCGTAAATTCTATTGGGGAAACGTTAATTCCTATGGCTAAAAAAGCCTTAGATACATGGGAAGAGTACAATAATGTTGATGAATTTGTATTAAAATATTATAACATATCTACGATGGATGCGCTCACAAATGCACAAGAACTTTCAGATTTAGTGAAACTAATGAGAGACACCATACGCGTTGAGGAGTTAGATCAATTGAATGTTATTGCACGTTTTAATGTATTGCATAATGAAACATTGCGTTTAGCGGATATGGCAAATATCCCTTCAATAAAAGATGAAGAAGTAAAAGAAGAGGTTGCTAAAATTCTTGAAGTGTATTCTGCTGTGAATTCAAAAATAAACACTATATACAAGGCCTCAGCTATTCAAAAATCGTTAGAGGTTGATACCGAAGTGCCAATTGAAATTGAAGAAAAACCTAAAAAGATTGATACAAGGACTATAGGTCGAAGTAGGTCTTCAAAAAAAAACAATAACACCAAGAACAAAGAACTTTAAACCCGTATTATGTATTAGAATTTTGTAATGAGGGTCGAAAGCACAATAAAATATGGCATTTTTCTAAGATTCAGCATAGCACTGCTATGGTTAATTTTAAAAATGTAGTGAAACGGTATATTTTGAAGTGGTTTCGGGCTGTAATAAATTTTTTAATGCATAAAGCGGGTTAAACTATATTATTTACAACTTTGTAAACCAATTCAGGTTCAAATCCTTTTGAAATAAGAAAAGTAGAGAGCTTATTTCTTTTTTTAAATGTATTGTTTTCTTTTAGGAATGGCAATTTCTTTTCAGCAATTTTATGGAGCGTATTTAAATATTCGTCATCATGAATCTCTTTTAAAGCAACTTTGATAATATAAGAAGAGATATCTTTAAATTTTAGTTCATTGATGATACGGCGTTTCCCCCAATTTTTAATCGAAAATTTCCCTCTTACAAACGCCCTTGCATAGCGTTCTTCGTTCAAAAAACCATGTTGTAATAAATGCAACATAATATTTTCTTTAGCTTCAGAAATCATATTCAATTCATAAAGTTTCTTTTCCACCTCTTTATGACAACGCTCTTGATAGGAACAATAGTTTTCTAAAACTTTGGTCGCTTCAACAACTGTATATGATTTACGGTTTTTCATTCAATACAAATTTCAAAAGAGGCATATTAAAAAGAGTCCACTTTTCATCAAACAAAGAATGTCAACTGAACTTGCCGAAGTTTATTACTTGGTTAATCAACATGGCTTCGACAAGGTCAGACTGACTATATATATTTAAAATATATTCTTTCAGGAAGTCTATTTCAAAATATTATTGCTTTCTATTCAATCTAAGTTTTAAGTTGTTTAATAATGAATACATTACGGGTACAATTATTAAAGTTAAGAATGTCGCAAATGTCAATCCAAAAATAATCGCCCAAGACATCGGTCCCCAAAATGCTACATTTTCTCCACCAATATAAAAATGGGGATCAAATTCCGTAAACAATGTCATGAAATTAATGTTTATGCCAATAGCCAATGGTAATAACCCTAAAATAGTTGTAATAGCAGTTAGTAAAACAGGTCTTAAACGCGTTTTACCACCTTCAACAATACTTTCATAAATTAATTCTTTTGTTAAAACACCTTCCTCTAAATTTTGCTCAATTCGTTTACGTTTCATAATTAAATTGGTATAATCCAGTAACACAATAGCATTGTTCACAATAATACCGGCTAACGAAATGATACCAATCATGGTCATCATAATTATAAATTCCATTCTAAAGATTATAAGCCCAAGGAGTACACCAATCAAACTTAATAAAACGGACAGTGAAATTATAATAGGTGTTGTCGTAGAATTGAACTGACCTACCATTATCAAGAAAATTAAAAATACGGCAATTAATAAAGCTTTACTTAAAAAGGCCATTTCTTCAGCTTGTTGTTCTTGTTCACCTGTAAATGAAATTGAAATATCTTTTGGAAGATTGTAATTTTCCAACACTTTTTTAATTTGATCATTTACCTCGGTTGGGTTGTAATTTTCCAGTACATTTGAAGCAACGGTTATAACTCTGTTTAAGTTTTTACGTTTAACCGCACTGAAGGTCGATGAAGTTTCAGCATGGGCTACTGCTGAAATTGGTACTTGAACAATTTTCCCATCGTTTTGGTTTCTAAATGTAATTTTTTGATTTATCAGTGCCTCTTTATTGTAACGGTATTTATCCATTAACCGAATATTAATTGGATAATCGTCTTCACCATCTTTAAATGTAGATACTTCTTTCCCAAATAATGATGTTCTTAAGCATCTCCTATTTGCCCTGTAGATACATTTAATCTGCGTGCTTTTTGACGGTCAATTACAATGGGTAATTCAGGTTTTCCCTGTTCTACATCTAGTTTTAATTCTTCAATACCTTGGATATTCGCTTTATTTATAAATTGTGTAATATCTTCGGCAGTCATTAATAATTCTTCGTAATCTTCCCCTGATATTTCGATATTAACCGGTGCTCCGGCCGGAGGTCCCTCTGCCGGTCGGTCAACAGTTATATTTACTCCTGGAAAACCGTGCACTAATTCTCTAATTTCAATTAAAACATCATCAGTATCAATTCCATCACGGTCAATAAATTTAACAAAATCAATTGTTATACGAGCTTTGTTAGGAGTGGTACCACCTTGTTGTCCTTGATTAGGGTCACTGGTACCTTCACCAACTTGTCCAATTACTGAAGTAATTAAAAAGTTATCGCCATTTACTTCAAACTTTTTTAAATGGTCTTGAATTTTATTCTCTATTTCTATGGAAAGTTTATTGGTTACTTCAATATCAGTGCCAATAGGGAATTCTAAGTACACGTACACTTGTTTTGCCGGAGTTTCAGGGAAGAACAATACTTTTGGTGGAAATACTCCAAAAAGCATGAAAGAGAAAAATAATAAACCAAAAGTTCCTAAAAAGAATTTTCCCGGTCTTTTATGATACAGCGCATATTTTAAAACTCTTTCATAAAATCTTTCAAGTCGAGGCAAAAATATATGTTGAAACCATTCTGTTGAAGGTGTTAACACTTTTGTATTGATAACCTTGAGGAGGCCTGTTAATACTAAAAGTAATCCAAAGGCATTTAAGCCTTTTATACCTAAGATTAAGCCACCCATAATAAACGCAATACCCAGAACAAATAAAAGAATGCTAGAATATAATATTCTCTTAAAATTAACTTCATCTTCTTTAATTTTCATATAAACTGAAGTCAACACTGGATTAATTATTAACGCAACAAATAAAGAAGAGCCTAAAACTATGATCAATGTTATAGGTAAAAATCGCATAAACTCACCCATCATACCTGGCCAAAAAGCAATGGGTAAAAAGGCAGCTAATGTAGTTGCTGTAGAGGCAATAATTGGCATAGCAACTTCGCCCACACCATATTTTGCAGCTTCAATTTTAGAGTAGCCTTCGCCTAATAATCTGTATATATTTTCAACTACAACAATACCATTATCAACCAGCATACCTAGTGCTAATACTAAAGAGAAAAGGACCATAATATTTAAGGTAACTCCTAAAAAGCTCAATATGATAAATGAAATAAACATGGATAATGGAATCGCTACTCCAACAAACAATGCATTTCTAAGCCCTAAAAAGAAGAGCAAAACCAAAACCACTAAAAGAACCCCTAAAATTATACTGTTTTCCAAATCGGAGACCATTGTTTTGGTATCATTGGTCATATCATTAGTCTTAGTGATATATAAATTTGAGGGGAAGTAATTTTCAACAGCATCGTCAATTATGACGTCAATTTGAGTGGAAGCATTGATTAAATTTTCTCCGCCTCGTTTTTTCACATCCAACATCAATACAGGCTGTGAAAACTCACGGGCATAGCTTTGTTTTTCTTGTTCTTTAAAGCTAACATTTGCAATATCGCGCAAGTAAACAATATTATTATTTTCTTGTTTTACAATAATATCTTCTATTTCTTTAGCCGTTCTAAATTCTCCAATAACACGCACATTTCTACGAATGCCGTTTTCTAATAAATCACCTCCGGAAACGGTCATATTTTCGTTTTGAATAGCCGTTGCAATATCATTGAAACTGATTTCAGAAATTTCCATTTTGTATAAATCAACACTAATTTCCATTTCCTTGTCCTGGATACCTCTGATTTCAACTTTGGAAATTTCAGGGACTTTTTCAATTTCATCTTCTAAATATTCGCCATATTCTTTCAATTGATCCATAGAAAAATCACCTGATA
>PVMS01147267.1_pt1 | contig 14080 bp, 18 predicted proteins | sample 1853461 | NCBI WGS metagenome assembly PVMS01 (sample SAMN08582032, study PRJNA380276) | Marine sediment metagenome, whole genome shotgun sequencing project. | isolation source: ocean sediment barecode stripped | collected 2017 | reverse complement strand
CAGTAGCAGTTCCCGGCTGCCGTCATCCAGTTCGCTGCCCCAAAGTGCTTCGCGTGAATCACAACCCTGCCAGGCTGCAACTATCTGCTTTGAGTCTTCTTCAGCTGTGCGGCCCAGTTCCTGCCGGAATTGATAGTAGCGTCCCAGCCCGGTAGCGAAAATCAACTGGGCAACGGCCTGGCAGCCTGAGCAGCAAACAGCTTTTTCCTGTCCGTCGCGCAAGACAAACAGTTTTACCTCGGCGGGTATGGGTTCACCGCAGTGAAAACAGGTGTTTTCAGTGCTCTCCATCATCGTCACCGCGGTTCCCGTTTTCCGGGTCGTTGCCCAGGTCAGGGTCTGGTTCAGGCGATGATGCAGCTTGCGGTTGGGCGCGAAGTTCGGACTCAATGACCTGGTATTGCTCGTCTTCAACTACCAGGTAGTCCGGATTGCTGAGCGCAAGGTATAAAGTGATAAACCCCATGATGACAGCGGCGCCAGGAATGGCGATTGCCACCCATGGCCAGGGCTCTTTGTACCAGGGACGTTGCTGGTTGCTCAGATTTTCCACCGTCACTTATTCCCGAACTCTATAGGCAGCATCACTTTGGTCTCAATGATTTTGGAGATGGACGGTTCATCTTCAGCCCGCAATTCCAGTTTCAGATTCTGCACGCCTTGCCCCGCAGACCTCGGCATCCTGATACGCACGGAAATGCCGGTCACTTCCTCTGCCTGCAATGCCATGGGTTTCGATGTATCAATCTGCACATCAGCGTCATCAGGCAGGACAAATTCATACTGGTGCGGTGCATCATCCATATTGGTGATTTTCAGCGTGTACACATTCTCGATCATGCCATCGGGGAGTTCACGATACAATGCGTTACGATCCCGGATCAGGTCAGCGCGCAGGGGCGTCCGGTGCGTCATGGACCACAAGGTGCCGCTGATGATCACCAGCAGCAGGGCTGCGTAGACGAAAATTCGTGGACGTAATACGTGTGCCTGCTTGTGTTTGAGTGCATTTTCGGTGGTGAAACGAATCAGGCCGTGCGGATATTCCATTTTATCCATGACCTGATCACATACATCTATGCAGGCGGCGCAGGCGATGCACTCGTACTGCAGGCCATTGCGAATGTCGATGCCGGTCGGGCACACCTGTACGCACAGTGTGCAGTTGATGCATTCACCCAGGCCGGCTTCCTCGAGATCCGTATTCTTTCTCCTGCCGCCACGAGGTTCGCCGCGTTCCTCGTCATAGGAAATGATCAGCGTGTCCTGGTCAAACATGGCGCTCTGGAAACGAGCGTAGGGACACATGTATTTGCAAACCTGCTCACGCAGGAAACCGGCATTGCCGTAGGTGGCAAAGCCGTAGAAGACCAACCAGAATGTCTCCCACGGTCCCAGTGTCAGGTTCAGAATGTTGTCAGTCAGTTCCCGTACCGGGGTGAAAAAACCGACGAAAGTAAAACCAGTCCAGGCTGCGAAAGTGATCCATAGAAACTGCTTGGATGATTTTTTTAAAATCTTCCCCCGGCTCCACGGCGCCTGGTCCAGCTTCATCTGTTTTGGCCGGTCGCCTTCTGTCCAGCGTTCGATCATCACGAACACTTCGGTCCATACCGTTTGCGGGCAGGCAAATCCGCACCACAGGCGGCCGGCGAGCGCTGTGAAGAAAAACAGCGACAGGCCTGCGGTTACCATAAGCAACGCCAGATAAATGAAATCCTGCGGCCAGAACGTAAAGCCAAGGATATAAAATTTGCGCGCCGGCAGATCGAACAGGACGGACTGGTGGCCGCCTACATTGATCCATGGCAGGACGTAATACAATCCGAGCAGGGCCCAGACCGCAATGACCCGCAAACGCGCAAAGCGCCCGGTGACGTGCCTGGGATAGACCTTCGGTTCTTTGCAGTACAGCGATTCGCCTGCCGCCGATGTGTCGGCCACTAGAGGTCTCCGATATCCAGGTCAGGATTCTTTTCGGTTGGAGACTCGATCTCCGGCGGCGGTCTTCTGCCCTGGCCACTCGCGTGCCCCTGGCCCGGGCCCGTGCGGATCATAAAAACAGTCATGCTGCTGGCGATCAGGCTGACGATGAACAGGAACAGAAAGCCCAGGCTGTAGGCCAGCCTGCGGCCCATTTCCCAGGGCAGGACCCAGGCGTCATTCAATGCGTCCGGATCCATGACCGCGAAGATTACGAAGGTACCAATGCAAGCGGCCAAAAAAGCAATCCAGATCGAAATGCCAATGTCACGCCTGCGCCGGCCCCAGCGCCCGGGGATGCTTTCAGTCCTGTTGTTCATGCCTTGGTTTCGCTGCGCAAAGCTTTCGCCTATTGCCGTTCCGAAAGCCCGGTCACGTATGCAGCAAGCAACCTGCGGCGATCTTCATTCAGCAGGTTCTCATGCGCCGGCATCTTGCCTGCGCGGCCCGTGTTGACAGATTCTGCGATCGAGGCTGCATCACCACCGTACAACCAGATGTTATTGCTCAGATTGGGTGCACCCAGAGCCTGGTTACCGGTGCCATCCATGCCGTGACAGGCAATACAGATCGTGGCATAACGCGCTTGTCCGGCCTCAGCCAATTGAGCATCAACTTCCTGACCGGCCAGCTGCTGAACATAGGCAACAACTTCGCTTACACCGTCTTCACCCAATACCGCGCCCCATGGTGGCATCGTGCCCACGCGACCTTTGTTGATGCTGGTCAGCACCTGCTCGAAAGAGCCACCGTACAGCCAGTCGTTGTCAGTCAGGTTGGGGAAAGACCTGGCGCCACGGCCATCCGAGCCGTGACACATGGCGCAATTGTTCGCAAACAGCCTGTGGCCTATTTCATTGGCCTCTGCATCCGCCGTCAAGGCTGCCGGATCCATATCGCGGAATCGCGCGAAAACGGATTCCTGTGCCTCTGTCGCAGCAGCGCGCTCGGATTCATATTGCCCGATCTGGCTCCAGCCCAGTATGCCCGGAACGTTACCCAGTCCGGGGAATAACAGCAGGTAGAGAAAAGCGAAAATAATGGTGATGTTAAACAGGTGCAACCACCAGCGTGGCAAGGGCGCATTCAATTCGCGGATATTCTCGTCCCAAATGTGCCCGGTGGAACCAACTTCCTCTCCTTCGCGATCGGAAACCCCTCTGGTCCAGTGCAACAGCCACCAACAGCCGAGAATACTGGCAATGGAGATGATGATTACGAACCAGTTCCAGAATGAATTCAGCATGGATTACTCCTCGATTCCGTCTTTCTTGCCATTGCCCCGCGAACCACTTTCCTGCGGTATTTGCCCATTATCTTCCTCCAGCGGAAGCATGCTGGCGTCGTGGAATACCTCTTTGCGTTTGCCACTCCATGCCCAGGCCCACATGCCCAGGAATGCGATGATCAGCCCAACCATCAGGATTCCACGTACCAGGTCCATATTCAGATCCGTGAGATTCATCTCAGCGGTTGCTCCGGGCATGCCCCAGACCTTGCAGGTAAGCCACCAGGGCCTGCATTTCAGTCTTGCCGTCAACAGCATCGCCGGCAGCAGAGACTTCCTCATCTGTATACGGGTCGCCCAGGGTTTGCAATACGCTCAATTTACGTTGGATCAGCTCCGGATCTACCGTACTTTCCAGCAGCCAGGGGTAGCCGGGCATATTGGATTCCGGCACCACGTTGCGTGGATTGGTCAGGTGAATGACATGCCACTCGTCACTGTAGCGCCCACCGACCCTGGCAAGGTCAGGCCCGGTACGTTTGGAACCCCACTGGAACGGGCGGTCATATACCGACTCACCCGCCACCGAGAACGCGCCGTAGCGTTCTGTTTCACTGCGGAACGGCCGGATCATCTGCGAATGGCAGTTGTAACAACCCTCACGAACGTAGATGTCGCGTCCTGCCAGCTGAAGAGCCGGATAGGGTTTGACGCCCTCAGCCGGCAACCGGACCTGATCCTGGAAGATCAATGGCAGGATTTCAACCAGGCCACCGAGGCTGATTACGATCACGATAAAAACCGCCATCAGGCCGATATTCTTCTCTAATCTTTTATGTCCTCCGCTCATCTCTGCTCTCCCCAGTGCGCCGGTTCAGCCGCTGCAAATTCTTGCGCAGGCCTTTGCAGCATGGTCTTCCACAGATTCCACAACATAATGAACATGCCACTCAGGAACAGGAGGCCGCCCAGCAACCGGATCACGTAGTACGGCTTGGTGGCAGCGATGGTTTCGATAAAGGTGTAGGTCAGCGTACCGTCGTCGTTGAATGCACGCCACATCAGGCCCTGCATCACACCGGCAATCCACATGGATGTGATGTACAGCACAATGCCAATGGTTGCGATCCAGAAATGCATATCCACGGCCTTGACGCTGTGCATGGTTTTTTCACCCACCAGCCGCGGGATCAGGCTATACAGCGAACCAATGGTCATCATGGCAACCCACCCCAATGCGCCCGAGTGAACGTGTCCAATCGTCCAGTCCGTGTAATGGCTCAGGGCATTGACCGTCTTGATGGACATCATCGGGCCCTCGAAGGTCGACATACCGTAGAAGCTAAGTGCCACGATCATGAATTTCAGCACCGGGTCGGTGCGTAACTTGTGCCAGTGTCCGGAGAGGGTCATGACACCGTTGATCATGCCGCCCCAACTCGGCGCCAGCAGAATCAGGGAGAACACCATGCCAATGGACTGCACCCAGTCGGGCAGTGCCGTGTAGTGCAGGTGGTGCGGCCCGGCCCACATATAGACCCCAATCAGCGCCCAGAAATGCACAATGGAAAGCCGGTAGGAATAGACCGGGCCCTCCGCCTGCTTGGGCACGAAATAGTACATCATCGCCAGGAAGCCCGCGGTCAGGAAGAAACCAACCGCGTTATGGCCGTACCACCACTGAACCATGGCATCAACCGCACCGGTGTAAATCCCGTAGGACTTGAAAGCATTAACCGGAAGCGAGAGGTTATTAACGATATGCAGTAAGGCAATGGTCAGGATAAAGGCAGCATAAAACCAGTTGGCTACGTATATGTGACTGACCCGTCGCTTCACTATGGTGCCAAAGAATACGACCGCATAAGCCACCCAGACAACCGTAATCAGCAAGTCTATAGGCCATTCCAGCTCTGCATATTCCTTGCCCTGAGTAAACCCCAGCGGCAGGGAGACGGCGGCCGACAGGATCACCAGTTGCCAGCCCCAGAAGACGAAAGACGCCAGCCCGCCGGCAAACAAGCGCACATGGCAGGTTCGCTGCACGACATATAATGACGTACCGATCAGCGCACAACCGCCGAATGCGAAAATGACGGCGTTGGTGTGCAAGGGCCGCAATCTGCCATAACTCAGCCAGGGTATGTCGAAGTTAAGTTGTGGCAGCCACAGCTGGGCGGCGATGATGACGCCAACCAGCATGCCCACAATACCCCAGATCACAGTCATGACGACAAATTGCCGCACCACTTTATCGTTGTAGGTCATATCAATTTCCCACTTGTTGAATCACAAAACGTAGCCAGGCAGAACGATCGCCCGCCCGGTGCAAAAAAAACTCCCGGTCGCTTCCGGCCGGGAGTTGGTTTGTCAGGTTTTGGCCACCCTGGCGTTACACCAGCCCTTCCCTGCCACCAGGCGGTTCTGGAAAATGCTGCAGGGCGCAAATTCGGCATCTGCTTCGCCGCTGAACAAGGCACAGTTGTTGCAGAACTGGCTGGCGCCAGCATCACCTGCGCGCTTGGGAAACTTTTTAATGTCGGTTGTCGCGGCATCCAGCACATAGCCCATGGCTTGCGCCAACGCTTCATCCTCGGTCACTTTGTCCTGAGCCATCAGATGGATGGGGATGGCCGACAAGGCCAGAACACCGCCACCGGCCTTCACGCCCATTTTTAGAAAACCACGCCGATCAATCACTTTTTCTTTCATCTCGTTAGCCTCCGGGGGAACTCTATCTATTGTAAGGGAATTATTTATGCATCTGCCTTGTAGACATGTCATTCAGCAAATCGACCAGCCTGCCCTGCGGGAAAGGCTTGTCGAGGAAATCGCTTGCCCCCTGCCTGATCAGGTCCACAGCACCCTGCAATGATAAATCATGTCCGGTGAAAATGACGGGTATTTTTCTGGCATTGCACCACTCGAGGATCTCCTGCGGTGTACAGTCCGGCAGGCTCGACTCGCTGATGACAGCGATCATGCCTTCTTCCTCGAGCGCGTTGGCCAATTCTGTGCACTGGTCCAGGCAGTTCACTGCCCAGCCCTCTCCATGCAGCAGGGTTACCAGCGCATCGCGTACGCTTGTATCCGGCTCAATGAGAACCACAACACCTTTTTTGCTTTTCTGTTTAATCCCGGAGCCCCCGCACAATTCCTCGTCAACCTTGTAATACAGGCCCAGCTGTTGGCGGCATGCTAACGACTTGGCTCCTTCATACCATCAGGGAAAATACGTAGTATTGAAATGTCCTGGATCAAGCTGAGGCAAAAAAGATAGATAAAATCGCAGGATGAGGTAGAAATTTGACTGCTGACTAGTGCGATACCCGGTTTAGCTCTACTCCAGCATCGCAATCATTCGCACCAGCGCGGGCAGTGAATCGGCTTCCATTTTCTCCATTACGTGCGCACGATGAATCTCAACCGTGCGGGGACTGATCCCCAGGGTTTCGGCGATTCCCTTGTTAGGCAAGCCCTTGACCAGCAAGCGCATCACGTCATGTTCCCTGGGTGTACACAAGCCGAGGCGGTGCTTGAGTTGATGCCTTTCCTGTACCTGTTCACGCGTTGACTTGTGGTGCTCTATCGCTGCGTGAATCCTGCTGATCAGTTCCCCTTCCTTGAACGGTTTGGTGAGGAAATCGTAAGCGCCCTGCTTTATGGCGGAAACAGCGAGTGGAATATCTCCATGGCCCGTGATGAAGATCACCGGATAGGACAGTGGCCGGCGATTCAATATCTGGAAGAGTTCCAGGCCATCTGTGCCCGGCATTCTGATGTCCAGCAGCATGCAATCGAATTCAATGCAGTTGCCGTCTTGCAGGAATGCATCGGCAGACTCGAAAGTGCAACTATTCAAGCCATCTGCAAACAGCAGCAGGCGCAGAGACTCCCTGATTGCCTCATCGTCATCGATAATACAGATTTTGCAATGACCTTCGTTCAACCTATGTGCTCCAGCGGTAATCTCAGCGTAAAGCAGCTACCACCCTCTGCCGGGCTGGTGTAGCCCAGGCTACCGCCGTGAGCGGCAGCAATATTCTTACAAATCGAGAGCCCCAAACCGACCCCCTTGGGCTTGGTCGTAAAAAACGAATCGAACAGTTGCGGGCGGAGTTTTGCCGGAACGCCCGGGCCGTTATCCTGCACAGCCACGGCAACTTTTTTACCGACAATTTTCACCTGAATTTCAATTCGCCCGTCTGACTGGCCGACCGCGTTGATTGCATCCAGGCTGTTCTTGACCAGGTTCACCAGAATCTGCTGTATCTGAATTTCATCCACGTACAGGTTCCGAAGTCCTTCCCCAGCCATAAAAACAAGATCAATACCTGATTTATTTAGTTCATATTCAAATAGTAATAAGGTATTTCTAATAATTTTATTTAAGTCATGACTGGCTTTGCTGACGGTACCGGTGCGTACCAGTTTACGTAAGCGTTGCACCACTTCGGCGGCCCTGCGTGATTGCTCACCTATGCGCTCGCAAATGCCATGAATATCCTCGGGGCTGGCATCCACGCTTCGCTCTACCAGGTGTCTTCCGGCATCCGCGTAAGCGGCTATTGCCGTTAGAGGCTGATTGATTTCATGCGCGATCCCGGCTGTGAGTTCACCCAGGATGACCAGCCGGTCTGCATGAACAAGCTGCTCCTCCAGTTGGTGAACCTGCTCCTCTATCGCCTTTTGTTCCGAGAGATCACGCAGGATACCGACAAATTGCTTGCCGCCCTGCTCCCTTCTGACTTCGCCTACAGACAGTCGCATCGGGAATACCAGTCCGGTGCTGCGCACTCCTGATACTTCCCGTTCGCGGCCTATGATCTCGGCATTCCCGGATTTCAGGTAGCGCTCCAGATACGCATTGTGCTTGCTGCGATCGGGTTCAGGCATCAGCATGCTCACATTTTTTCCGCGAGCAAAATCCGCCGGATAACCGAACATCTTTTGTGCAGCCCGGTTGAAACGCAATATTGCCCCTCTGTCATCTATGAGGATGATGGCGTCAACCGCCGCATCCATCAAAACGTCAAAAGTGCTGGCCCCGCCCGTTGGTTGTTCCTTGCTCATCGTGGGCTTAGTATGCCATTAGCTGCACTCCCGAGCCGCAGGCAGTTCAACATGTGGCGGTAGTCGTCGGGATGATTATTACTGCGACACACCACCAGCCGCTGTCTTGGCCAGCGGTCGAAACGACCGACAGATAATATGCTGACCCAGGGTGTCAGCCATGGAACGCCTTCCAATACAGCAGGAATTTCCATGTCCTGCCCATTCCAAAGAGTCACGGCCCCGTTGCGGTAGAGGTGCACGACCCGGATGCCACCGCTGCGGTGCGATTGCAGGTAAATCAGGGAAAACGTCAGCATAAGGACGATAAGAGAGGCAAGTTTCCAGACCCACGAGGTGTTTGCAGTCAGTAGCGCGATGAGAGCCAGCACAGCCAGGATCAACCGGGCTGCTTTTAGCCAGGCAGCTTCTCCGATCTGCAATTCAATGAAGCTACCCTCGTCCGGCACGGATTTTTTCCAGCACATCCCGGTAGGCTGCGGCTGGCTCACAGGCTGGCTGTTGCAACCAGTCCCAGAGCAGGTCGTCTTCATTCTGCAGCAAGGATTCGAGTTCCGGCCAGTAACCGTCCAGCAACAGTTGCTGATGTTGGTCCAGGAACCGCTCGAGGAGAACATCCAGTTCTTTCATGCCACGCCGGCACAGCCACTTTAGCTTGCTGACACGGCTAGCCCGCATTTTGCACCAGTATCCCGGCTAACTGCATATGCACCAGGGGCCGGGCTCAGATGCCCCTGCGGGCGATCAGCATTTTCTTGATTTCAGCGATGGATTTCGCTGGATTCAGGCCTTTGGGGCAGGTTTTTGTGCAGTTCATGATGGTGTGGCAGCGATACAGCCTGAATGGATCTTCCAGATCATCCAGCCGCTCACCGGTGGCTTCGTCCCTGGAATCCGCCAGCCAGCGGTAGGCCTGTAGCAGGACGGCCGGTCCGAGGTAGCGATCGCCATTCCACCAGTAGCTGGGGCAGGATGTAGAGCAACAGGCGCACAGGATACATTCGTACAAGCCGTCGAGCTTTTCACGATCCGTTTTGGACTGCAGACGCTCGCTGTCCGGAGGCGTGGTGCTCTGGGTGCGAATCCATGGCCGGATGGTCGCGTACTGAGCATAGAAATGACTCATATCCGGGACGATATCCTTGACCACCGGCAGATGCGGCAAGGGATTGATTTTCACGTCACCCTTGAAATCCGAGATGGGCCTGGTACAAGCCAGGGTATTGGTGCCATCGATGTTCATTGCGCAGGAACCGCAAATTCCTTCCCGGCAGGAGCGGCGAAAAGTCAAAGTTGGGTCAATCTCGTTTTTGATCTTGATGATCGCGTCCAGCACCATTGGGCCGCAACTGTCGAGATCTACGACGTAACTATCCACACGGGGGTTTTCCCCATCGTCCGGGTTCCAGCGATAGACCTTGAACGTCCTCGTCCGGGTGGCGCCCTCGGGCGCGGGGAAGGACTTGCCCTTCATTATTCTTGAATTTTTTGGTAAGCGAAACTCAGCCATTTATTTTGACTCCATTCCTCAGTACACCCTGGCCTTTGGCGGAACGACATCCACGTCAGCAGTCAGCGTATACAGGTGCACCGGCCTGTAATCCAGGGTCACATTGCCCTTATCATCCAGCCAGGACAGTGTGTGCTTCATCCACTGTTCATCATCGCGGCCAGGAAAATCTTCCCTTGCGTGAGCACCGCGGCTTTCTTTGCGGTTTTCCGCTGAAATCATGGCGGTCACTGCGCAAGCCAGCAGGTTTCTCAATTCCAGGGTTTCCACCAGGTCCGAATTCCAAACCAGGGAACGGTCCGTGACATTGACTTCGCTGTAGCTCTGGTAAACGTTGCTGATTAACCTGCAACCTTCCTCCAGCACTTCACCGGTACGGAATACCGCGGCATTGCTTTGCATCACATGCTGCATTTCGCCACGAATCTCCGCTGTTGTACGCGAACCGCTGGCGTTGCGCAGGCTATCGAAATCTGCAAGCAGCGCATCGACAGCCGACTGTGGCACATCGGGATGCCTGGTATCCGGCTTGATGACCTCACCACATCTCTGGGCCACTGCCCGCCCAAACACGATCAGGTCGAGCAAGGAGTTGGAACCCAGCCGGTTGGCGCCATGAACCGAAACGCAGGCAGCTTCGCCAATGGCAAATAAACCCGGAACCACGATATCAGGATCCCCATCCTTGAGCGTTACGACTTCGCCCATGTAGTTCGTAGGAATTCCACCCATGTTGTAGTGCACGGTGGGCAACACCGGTATGGGGTCCGTGGTGACATCCACTCCTGCGAAAATCTCGGCGCTTTCGGCAATTCCCGGCAGGCGTTCCTTGATCACATCCGCACCCAGGTGCTGCAGGTTCAGGTGAATGTGATCAGCTTTCGGGCCGACGCCCCTGCCCTCCCTGATCTCAATGGTCATCGAACGGCTGACGACATCACGCGAGGCGAGGTCTTTGGCATTGGGCGCATAACGTTCCATGAAACGTTCGCCTTCTGAATTGGTCAGGAACCCGCCTTCCCCCCCTGACGCCCTCTGTGATCAGGACACCGGCCCCGTAGACACCGGTGGGATGAAACTGGATGAATTCCATGTCTTGCAGTGGCAGGCCGGCGCGCAGCACCATACCGTTACCGTCTCCGGTACAGGTATGCGCCGAAGTGCAGGAAAAGAAACTGCGCCCGTAACCACCGGTCGCCAGAATCACCGCATGGGCGCGGAACAGGTGCAGTGTGCCGTCCGCCAGGTTCCAGGCCAGCACACCCCGGCAGGTGCCGGAATCGTCCATCAGCAGGTCAATCGCAAAGTACTCAATGTAAAAAGTTGCATCGTGTTTTAGCGACTGCTGATAAAGCGTATGCAGGATGGCGTGACCGGTCCGGTCAGCCGCCGCACAAGTGCGCTGTGCCGTCCCTTCTCCGTAATGCGTGGTCATTCCGCCGAAGGGGCGCTGGTATATCCGCCCGTCTTCGGTGCGTGAGAAAGGCACGCCGAAATGCTCCAGTTCCACCACAGCAGGCATTGCCTCGCGGCACATGTATTCAATGGCGTCCTGGTCTCCCAGCCAGTCGGAGCCCTTGACCGTGTCGTACATATGCCAGCGCCAGTCATCTTCACCCATGTTGCCCAGAGCCGCGGACATGCCGCCCTGTGCTGCAACCGTGTGGCTGCGCGTCGGAAAGACCTTGGTGATACAGGCCGTTGTCAGACCGATGGCCGCGATGCCCATGGTCGCCCGCAAGCCGGCGCCGCCGGCCCCGACTACGATAACGTCGTATTTATGTTCTTTGAGATCGTAGGACTTACTCATCAATCAGGCTCCAAGGGCCAGTTTAAGTACGTGAATTATCCCAATAGCCATGCCGATATAAGCTCCGGCACGGGTCAGGAAATAAAGGGTCACTTCCAGCGCCCGCTGGTGTACGTAATCCTCGATTACGACCTGGAGTCCCAGCATCGCGTGGTAAAAGAGGCTGACCAGCAAAACGAGCATGAAGGCTGCATTGGTTGGATTTGAAATAAACGCTGCCGCTTCGGCATGCCCGGCGCCAGCCAGTTTGATCATGGCGTATATCAGCCAGCCGACCAGGAACAGAAGCAGGATTGCACTTGCTCTTTGCATATACCAGTGGTGCACACCTTCCTTGGCGCTGCCAAGGCCGCGTGCTTTGGCCAGAGGATTCACCATGCTCATAACAGCACCCCCGCCAGAACTGCAGTGAGAATGACCGTGCTTGCCAGCACCAGCCATCCCAGCGTGTAGGCGCTCTTGAGATCGAGCGCCCGCCCGGTATCCCAAACCAGGTGTCGTATGCCGTTGAGGAGATGAAAATTCAGACTGAACAGACAAGCCAGCAATCCCAATTTGCCAATCCAGCCGGCCATGCAAGCCAGCAGGGCGTCATAGGCCGCAGGGCCGCTGCTAACGGCAACGATCCACCACAATAGTAGCGGGGCGCCAACTACACTGAGAAATACGCCTGTGGCGCGGTGAGTTATGGACATCAGGGATGTCAGTTGAGGCTTATAGTAAGGGCCGATCATGAACGGGGACAAAGGTCGTTGATCTGCTTTCATGGTTCTCTTCTGTTTGGGCGTTCAAAAATACCGGATCAGAAATCGATGCAGCAGTCGTTTTTGTATGAATCTTTTCGCGACCCTGGCGGGTCAATGCAACCTGGCAAGCCTACTGATTCAGACACATATATTCAAGGCAGAATCTCCTGTCATGGTCAACTCTTTTGGATACAATGCATGATGTGAATGTCCACGCTGGCGACCCGACCCGAATGCAACCATGATTCATTTGCCCTACCTTTCCACCACAAGGTTTTCCGGCCCTGATGCCGGCTCCTTCTTACAGTCCCAATTGAGTGCGGATATCGCCGTGCTCACAGATGGAGAATCAACGTTTGCCACCTACTGCACAGCACGCGGGCAGGTATTGGGGCTGTTATTGGTGGGCAGCCTGGGTGACAGTTACGTGGCGATCGGAGCGTCAGAATTGCTGCCCGCCATGGTTCAGCGATTGCGGATGTTCGTGCTGCGGGCAAAAGTGCAAATTGAAATTGCGCCGGAAATGGAGGTGTACGGCTTACTTCCTTCTGATTCAGCGGAAACAGGTAATGCCATATTTTCCCCGGCCAATCTTTCGTTGCGCTACTCGCCTGGAACAGAAAATTCAGGCGCCAGCGAAGATGCAGGCCAGTGGAAATTTACAGAACTCAGCCAGGGCGTGACCTGGCTGGATGCGCAAACTTCAGAAAAATATATTCCGCAAATGCTCGGCTTCGACACCATCGGCGCGGTCAGCTTTTCCAAAGGCTGCTACCCCGGCCAGGAGATCGTTGCCCGCACCCGCTACCTGGGCAAAGTAAAACGCACACCGCTGATTGCGACTGTCGAGGGTCAGGCCGGAATCGGGAATGGTGCCCGGGTTCAAGTCAATTATGGTGCGGAAACAGTCGCCGGCACCCTGGTTGATTCCGCACCGGCTGAAAACCAAAACACGCTGTTGTTTATGGTCACGCGACCCAGGGCCGGTGAGAAACCCGATTCAATCGGCTGCGAAAACCAGTCATACGAAGTGGTGTCGTAGAAGCAGGCGCTGCTACCATTTCTCGGCGACGATGTAGCAAACCCAGCCGGGATCCGCATCCCCGACCCTGGCTGGCTTGTAGACTCCATCCCCTTCACCGGTCTCCTTGTCGGTACCTTCCCAATACACCGTTATCTTGTCAAAACCGGCCTCTGCCAGCAATTCGCAGATCTCGGGCAGGGTCCATAATCGCCAGTGATACGAAAACGCCTTTTCCATTCGCGACTTATCCGGGAATTCGAAATGGATGTGGCAGGTCATGAGTGAGTCAATGGGGTTGAATGAGTCCTGGTCCCAGATGTAGGTAAATCCGTCGTACTCCCTTTCTTCCTGCAACTCCTTGGGTGCATCGTAACCACCGTAGGCGTCCAGAAATAAAATTCCGTCTTCTACGAGACCCGCATGGACGCCCTGGAAGTATTCCAGCAAATCAGCACGATCGAGAAACAGAAAATAGCTGAAGTTCATGGCCAGGATGATGTCCGCCAGGTCAGCCTGGGTATCGAGCACGTTATCCTGTAGCAATTCGATCCGGGCATATTGCTCGTCATCGAGTTGCGCCAGGTTGTTGAGTCGCCCCCACTCCAGTACTTCAGCGTCCAGGTCAATGCCAATGGCGTAGTGCTGCTGATCACGCCGCACCCATTCGCAGGCAGTATTGGCCGTACCGCAGAAATCCTCACGCAGT
>PVMS01000244.1_pt1 | contig 14081 bp, 11 predicted proteins | sample 1853461 | NCBI WGS metagenome assembly PVMS01 (sample SAMN08582032, study PRJNA380276) | Marine sediment metagenome, whole genome shotgun sequencing project. | isolation source: ocean sediment barecode stripped | collected 2017 | reverse complement strand
TAAAATAAAACGATCGATTCGCAAAGTCGTCGACAAAGGTATTCCCGTATATTTTATGCACGGCAATCGTGATTTCATGATCGGGCGCCAGTTTGCCAATGAAACCGGCGTGACAATTCTCAAGGATCCTTACCCGGTACAGATGTATGGCCAGAAGGCGCTTCTGAGTCACGGAGATGCAATGTGTATCGACGATACTCAGTATCAGCGTGTACGCTTGATGACGCGCAATCCTGACTGGCAGGCATCGATGCTCGCCAAACCGTTAAAAGAACGATTGCTGATTGCCACAGAGGCGCGGCGCCAAAGCATGGAGCAGACGATCAACATGAGCTTGGAGATCATGGACGTTAACAAGGACGAGGTTATTCGCGTCATCAAGGAGTACGGCGTCGACGTGCTGGTCCACGGTCATACGCATCGGCCCGACGTGCAGACGATCGATCTCGGTAACCGCAGGGCGAAGCGGATCGTACTCGGCGACTGGTACACGCAAGGCAGCGTATTGCGTTGGGACTTGCGTGGGCCGAAGTTGCAGGAAATGCCCCGCTAAAAAACTAAGCTGGCACACCCGAGTGGAAGCGAAACTGCGCATCCGGCTCGACGATCAGGGCAGCTTCAATAGTCTTTAACTGTGCGAGGCGGGCGTCAAACTCATCGTCAGAAACGCTTCCCTCGCTGCGCGCCAAAGCGACATAGTGTTCGCAGTGCCGAGCTTCGGACGCTAGTAGCCCGGTATAAAACTTGCCGAGCCTGGGCGGTAAGTGCGGCGCAATTTTGGCAAAGCGTTCGCAGGATCGCGCTTCGATGAGTGCGCCCACCAACAACAAGTCCATCAGTTTGTACGGTTCCTGATCACGAACAGCGTTACGCAACTCACCGGCGTAGCGAGACGCGCTCAGCCGATCAAAAGTAACGCCCATATCCTGCATGATCGAACGCACTTGCTCGAAGTGTCGCAGTTCCTCGCGCGCTAGTCGGGACATGCGTTGCGCCAACGCTGGCCGGTCTGGGTAACGATATAAAAAGCCCAATGCAGTCGACGCCGCTTTTAATTCGCAGTTTGCGTGATCCAGTAATAATTCCGGCACTCGGTCGCGGGCCTCGTTAACCCAGGCGTCCGGTGTTTCTGCGTTTAGAAACTTGCTGACAATTTCTGGCACTACAGCCATTCTGCAACCTCGGCTGCATTATCCAGTCGGTCTTCAGGTTTCTTCGCCAACATCATATTCACCAGAGCCTGATATTTGCCCAGACGGCTTGGCAACAACGGCACAGGCGATTTGGCGTGTCTATAGATAATGCCCATCGCCGTATCCGCTCGAAATGGTTTCTCACCGGTTAGCATCTCGAAGAAAATGACGCCAAGGCTATATATGTCACTACGCGCATCAACGCCGTTGCCGTGTCCTTGCTCCGGACTCATGTAGTACGGGGTGCCAAAAATCTCGCCGCTGCCTGTAATCTCCAGTTTCAGGCGCATCCGCTTGGCAAGCCCGAAGTCGATCAGCGCAACAGTATTGTCAGTGCGCAGCATGATGTTCCCGGGTTTTAAGTCGCGGTGCAGAATCCCGACGTCGTGCACTGCTGCCAGCGCGCTCGCAATCTGCCGCAAGTAGCGCACCGCATCGGGCTCATTAATGCCCTTCGCAATACGCCGCTTGAGGTCACCGCCGTTGAGATACTCCATGACAATATGTGCGTGATCGTCACCAACGCCGAGATCGAAAATCTTGACGATATTCGGGTGCTCAATCTCAGCGATCAGCTCATATTCCTGCAGGAACCGGTCGAACGCACCGATGCTGTCGGCAACATCAGGAACCTGCTGCAATACCTTCAGAACAATTTCCTGCCCAGAAGACTCCTTCTTCGCAAGATAAACGACCGAATGATTTGAGGCACTCAGTTTCTTCTCGAAGCGATAACCGCGGATGAGTGGACTGATGCCGGCTTTGTCGTCACCGACAAACAATGAACCGGTTGAAGCGACTCCGCGATGCAGCTTCAGGATATCGCTCATGCAAACTACAAACGCCTTATGCCGCAGTTGATCGCGATCAAAAAATCGCTCGGCGCCAACTTTTAGCGCGCGACTTTCTTCTACCTCAGCGCCGAAAAATACAATCGGCGGAAAGCCCGGCCGATGCACGAATTGTTGCAGCACGTCCAGAGCTTCGCGATTGTCGGACAAATTGTCGGACGAATCGCCGTGTGAATTCCCCAACAGGACAATGTCGTTGCCCGCACCCGAGAATTCGTCCGGCAACGGACCGGCAGTTATTGGGTCATACGCCGAAATAATTGCGTCAGGCCAATGCGTGCTTACGTGGTGGGTCAAAAGACTGCGAAAGTCTGCTTGACCATCGATGATCATGACCTTGACGCTCATAATCCAGGCCGTGCGTTACATGCCGCCGACGGCTTCACGTTTTCTAATATTGCCATTAATGGCGTCGCCTGCGACGAAGCCCTGACGTTTGCTTTCATGCTCTTGTTTGGCCGTATCGCTGCGCCGTTGTTCCAGATCATGCAAATAGTCGTCGGTAATATCACCAGTAACATATTCACCGGAGAAGCAGGAAGTATCAAACTCAGTAATCGACGAATTATCGTGCCTGACCGAACGAATCAAGCCATGCAGGTCCTGGTAAATCAGGCGATCAGCGCCAATCAGCTTTTCGACCTCTGCAACGCTACGTCCATTGGCAATCAACTCGGACGCAGCCGGCATATCAATGCCGTAAACATTAGGGTGTCGAACCGGCGGTGCGGCGGATGCGAAATACACCTTGCGAGCACCCGCCTCGCGCGCGAGTTTGATGATCTGCCTTGAAGTTGTGCCGCGCACGATCGAATCATCCACCAAAAGGACGTTCTTGCCCCGAAACTCAAGATCAATCGCGTTGAGCTTACGCCGCACAGACTGCGCGCGTTCTTCCTGGCCGGGCATGATAAAAGTTCGGCCGATGTAACGGTTCTTGATAAAACCCTCGCGATACTTCGAGCCGAGGTGATAAGCTACCTGCACTGCCGCGGTTCGGCTCGTGTCCGGAATCGGGATAACCACGTCAATGTCGTGCTCTGGGAATTCTCGCACGATCTTACCGGCCAATTGCTCGCCCATTCGGAGGCGCGCTTTGTACACTGATAAGTTATCGATGATCGAGTCCGGCCGCGCAAAATAGACGAATTCAAAAATGCACGGCGTGTGGCGCACCTCACCAGCGAATCCACGACTGTGAAAAGCGCCGTTGTTTTCTATAAACACTGCCTCGCCGGGCTGCACATCGCGCATGCGTTCGAATTGCAGGATATCCATCGCGACACTTTCCGACGCCACCATGTAGTCGGTTGCTGAACTATGGTCGGTTGCTGAGTCCTCCTGGCGCTTGCCCAGAACCAGCGGACGAATGCCATTTGGATCACGGAATGCGACCAGACCAATGCCGACAATCATGGCGACAACCGCATAGCCACCGCGACAACGACGATGCACGGCATCGATAGCGTCGAATATTTGTTCCGGCGTCGGCTTGCCATTGGCCCGCGTTTGCAACTCATGCGCAAAAACATTGAGCAATACTTCCGAGTCGGAGCCCGTGTTGAGGTGTCGTCGATCTTCTTTGATCAGAGTTTCGGCGAGCTCATCTGAATTGGTGAGGTTGCCGTTGTGGCCCAACACAATGCCGTACGGCGAATTGACGTAGAACGGCTGCGCTTCGGATGCAAATGCACCACCAGCGGTTGGATAACGGATATGCCCAATGCCTATATTGCCGGTCAATTTGTCCATATGGCGTTGTCGAAATACGTCACGAACAAGACCATTGCGCTTGCGCTCGCGCAATCCATCCGCACCCCAGGTAACGATGCCTGCAGCATCCTGACCACGGTGCTGCATGACCGTCAGTGCATCATACAAACCCTGACTGACCGGACGATTACTTACGATTCCTGCTATGCCACACATTTAATCGAGCTCGATAGGTAGAGATTTGGTGGGACCATCCGGCACCAGCATATCGTAGCCTTGCGGCGCCATGACCAAAATCCATTCGGCGACAACCTGGAAATGCGGCATCAGCTTGGATTTTGTCCACCAGCTGTCATTGCTAAAGCCGGCATACTCGCCAGTGAGAATTAATAAAGCGACGAACAAAATGCCGCGCGCAGCGCCGAAAAATCCACCGACCAGGCGATCAATGCCGCTGAGCACGGAGAGTCGCACCAATTTTGAGATACCCCAACCCATCAGTCCGCCCAACGCCAGAACAAGAGTGAATACGACAATGCGGCCAAACCAGATTTGCAATTCTTTTGAGCTGATCCAACTTTCAGAAATTTCACCGACATTGGGCCCGAAACTCAGTGCGGCCCATATCGCGAGCAGCAGCGCAGTAATAGAAATAGCTTCTTTAACGAATCCGCGGACGACACCGATGACTACGGAAATGGTCAGTACGACGGCTATTAGGATGTCAACAATCGGCATCAGAGATGTCGGTTAGTCTGCAATCGAGGGCGGATGGCTGGAGATTCTAACAGATCAGGGGTGCGGTACCACTTGTCCTTTTTGTCCGGCTTTTGACAGCTGCCCGGCGACTGCTTCGGCACTCTCACGATCCTTCTGCGGGCCGACCCGCACGCGGTACAACTCGCCCGAACTGGTCGCTAACTGACTCCGGAATGCCGCAAACCCTAACTTCTTGAGATCGGCCGCCAGCTTATCGGCGTTTTCCTCATTGCCAAAACTGCCCAATTGCACGGCCCACATTCCGGTGCTCGATGCCGGCTCGGCGACCGTCGCGACAACGACTTCCGGCTCCTTTTGCGCAGGCTCGAGCTTGGGTGCAGGTTCGGGTTCAACCGCGCGCTGCTCCGGCTGCTGCTGCTTTTCCTGCGGCTGGTCGGCTGGAGGATTGTTACTCGACACCGCAGGAACAGGATGAGTGCGATCGCGATTGAGAACGATCGTCTGATTCTCTCCACCGGATTGGCCCGGCAAAGGCACCTGCTCGCTGATCACCTCGCCGCTATTGCTTGGCCCATCCAGAAAAACGGGAACAACAAGCACAACAAACAAGACGAGTACGATCGCCCCTATGATTCGTTCTTTCAAAGCTCTATCCATAATCCTGCCCTGGCGCGGCGAGTATAACCAAAGCCGCGCCTACAGTATAAAATGAGCCAGTAGCGAGTAGCAGGTCATTTGTGCCTGCCAACTCCTCTGCCCGCTCGATCGCCTGCTCAATTGAATCCGCAATCCAACAAGGCCGGTCCGTAGAAATTGAAATCTGGCGCGCCAATTCATTCGCGGGTATTGCACGTGGACTGTCCGCCGTAACGGCAATCCAATGATCAGTAAGCCCGTTCAATGGATCAACAACAGCCGCCACATCCTTGTCATCCAGCATCCCTATAACAGTGACCGCGGCCCGTCCTTGCGGCATCGTGCTGAGCGCTTGGGCCAAAGCACTCGCCGCAGCAGGATTGTGTGCAACATCCAGGATCCAGCGGCCCGCGATCGACTGCATGCGTCCGGCTAGCAAGACACCCGCTAACGCCGTATTGATGACGTCTGCGTTCAGTAACGACTCGAAACCTGCCGACTCAAGCAGCGTCAGGACGCCTGCAGCATTTTGCAGCTGTATGTCTCCGGGTAGCGGCGGTCTGGCAAGATTCTGCACAGAGTGTCTGACGCCCTCCCACGACCACGCTTCACCCGCCCTCGTCCACCGGAAATCCCGGTTCGCAGCAATTAAGTCGGCCTGCACCGAGCTAGCAGTCTCGGCAATCGCCCGCGGCATCTGTGCAGCAGCAAAGACGACGGGTTTGTACGCCCGCATGACGCCCGCTTTCTCGCGTGCGATGTCTTCCACGTTGTCACCCAACCAATCACAATGATCAAGCGATATGTTGGTAATCAAACTCGCCGTCGGCTCCACCGCATTGACCGCGTCGAGCCGGCCGCCCAAGCCAACCTCCAACACGGCAACATCGACTTTTTCGGCGACGAATACGGCCAATGCCGCCAGCGTTCCGAATTCGAAATAGGTCAGAGGTATCGATTCCCGCAGCGCCTCAATCGACTCGAATGCAGATACGATCTGCGCATCGCTGGCCTCTGCGCCGTCAACCCGTATGCGTTCGTTATAGCGCTGCAGATGCGGCGACGTGTAACAGCCGACTGTGTTGCCGGTGGTGAGCAACAAGGCTTCGAGCATCGCGACACTCGACCCTTTGCCGTTGGTGCCGGCGACGTGAAAGATAGTCCTGGGAAGCGATAAGTTAAGCCGCTGCAGTAAGACCTGTACGCGCTCAAGACCCAGGTCAATTTCCTGCGCGGAATAAGTCTCGAGTCGCGCCAGCCACTCATTGAGCTGCAAACCGTTGGTCTGCATCTGCTACTGCGGGACGGGGCTTGGCCGGTTTTCGAATTTGGCGAGCAGGTCAGCGACCTGCGCACGCATTTCGCGGCGATCGATAATCATGTCTATCGCACCGTGATCAAGCAGGAATTCGCTGCGTTGAAATCCCTCGGGCAACTTCTGCCCCACCGTTTGCTCAATGACCCTGGGGCCGGCAAAGCCGATCAACGCACGCGGCTCGCCAATATTGATATCACCTAGCATCGCCAGACTCGCTGACACGCCGCCCGTAGTGGGGTCTGTCAGAACCGAGATATACGGCACTTTCTTCTCGCCCATGCGGGCCAGCGCGGCCGATGTCTTCGCCATCTGCAGAAGTGAAAAAAGCGCCTCTTGCATGCGTGCGCCACCACTGGCTGCGAATGAAATCAGTGGGATGTTGTTTTCGGCTGCATGATCTGCTGCACGAGAGAATTTTTCGCCAACCACCGAACCCATTGAACCGCCCATGAATGCGAACTCGAATGCGCAGGCAACAATCGGCCGCCCATGTAAAGATCCGGTGACAGAAATAAGGGCATCTTTCTCGCCGGTCTTCTTCTGTGCAATACTGATACGCTCCCGGTACCGCTTGCTATCACGAAACTTCAACGGGTCTTCCGATTCCAGGTTAGCCGCGAGTTCTTGTTGCGAATCCGGATCCAGGAAAAAAGCCAGGCGCTGTCGTGCGCCAATGCGTAAATGGTGATCGCACTTGGGGCAAACCTGCATGTTGCGCTCAAGCTCGTTGCGGTATAGCTGCGCATCGCACTTGGGGCACTTGATCCAGACACCTTCGGGCACCGAGCGCGTACGCTTTTCAGTACTAATGCGCGACGGCATTAATTTTTCAAACCAACTCATGTGGGCATATTAACCTTTTTCGGCAGCGGGAAGTCGTTCGGATATCTCACTTCTACGAGGGTCAGTCCATGCGGCGGTGCTGCTACCCCGCCGCGTTTTCGGTCCCGACTTTCCAGCACTTCGGCCATCGACGCAATCGATTCGTCGCCTGCTCCAATCGCCGCCAAAGTCCCGGCGATGTTACGCACCATATGCTGCAGGAAAGCATTCGCGCTTATGTCCAGATAGATCTTGTCACCGTCGCGCACTACGCAAACCGAGAGAACTTCCCGGGTAGCGGTCGACGCCTGGCAGGCGGCGGCGCGAAACGCGGAAAAATCATGTCGGCCGACAATGGCTTGGGCCGCGGTGTGCATGCGTTCCGCGTCCAAGGGCTGATACACCCACCACGCACGATGCCGGTTGAGTGCTGAACGCACCAGGCAGTTCAGATATACGTAGCGATAACTTCGCGAGACCGCAGAAAAGCGCGCATGGAATTCATCGGCTACCGGCTGCGCCCAGGTAACAGCAATATCGTCAGGGAGGTTGGTGTTCGCACCCAGCAGCCAACCACGCTCAGATCGTTCGCTATTGGTTTCAAAATGCACCACCTGGCCGGTAGCGTGCACACCGGTATCGGTGCGGCCGGCGCAAACAACGTCGATGGATTCGTCGGCAACACGACTGAGCGCGGTTTCTACGTGTTCCTGAACACCGTCGCCGGTGCGCTGCCGCTGCCAGCCGTTATACGCGGTTCCGTCGTACTCGATGCCTAAGGCAATACGCAAAGCAATACGCAATTAAGACGGAAGTGAATCCAGTAGTTGCTGTGCTTGCTGGCGTTGGGCCTCGTCACCTTCGTTGAGTACTTCATCCAGAATCGAGCGCGCACCGGCAGGATCGCCCATATCAACATAGGCGCGAGCAAGATCGAGCTTGGTGCCGACCTCCGTCATGGTCCGTGCATCGTGCAAATCGTCGCTTATTTCGCCCGGCTCAAGCGCCATGGTTGGCGACTGATCATCGTCTGGCAATACCGGTCGCGGTTGCTCAACGGTTGCATCGTCGCGCAATTGCTCAATGGTATCGCCGATCTCGCTCACTTGCAGCGCGGCGGTTAAGTCATCCAGGTCCAGGTCAACGTTCGTCGACGCGACTGCGGGAAGTTCTCCAGTCACATCCAGGCTCGAGTTGCCCGTGAATGCTTCCGGCGGCAAGGCCTCAGTTTTGGCGTAGTCGAAATCGGCGTGATCATCGTCCAGACTTGCCAGCATCGTTTCCTGGTCATCAGCCAGATCTGTCTCGACCCCGCCCAATCCTGGAGCGAGCATCGTAGCGTCACCGTCGCCAAGGTCGGCAACATCGGTTTCAGCACTGCCCAAAGTGTCCACGGCGAAGTCCTCAGGCAAAACCTGTGTAACGCCGGTCGCTTCAAGCAATGCCGCATCATCCAAATCTTCGTTAACTGCGGTTGCTTCTGAGCTCAATATTGTATGCGCGCCAGTCGCATCCGGATCGAGTATAGGATTCTTACTGGTAAGATCCGGCAGATCGTCAAGGGCAGGCAATTCACCAGTGGCATCGAGATCGTCCAGCGACGCGACTTCGGTTTCGTCCAGGCCATCCAGATCCAGGCCCAAATCGTCCAGATTGATTTCAGCGGTCTCGTCGGCTGACTGGCCGGCGCCCTCAATCGCACCACCCAGGGTGTCTTCCAGCGACGGCAATTCGGACGTACCGGACAGACCATCAAACTGCTGTTCGATAGTCGGTGTCTCTACGGTTGCTTCGGCGGTGTCATCGACAGCCGGCATTTCGGCCGTTACGTCAAAACCGGCCGGTTCAGGCTCTGGCTCGGGTTCAGGTTCAGGCTCGGGTTCAGGTTCTGGCTCTGGCTCAGGTTCAGGTTCAGGTTCGGGTTCGGGTTCGGGTTCGGGTTCGAACAACTCCTCATCAACTTCTACAGCCGCGTCGTCCGCAGCACTATCAAACGCAAAATCAAGATCTTCGCCTTCTTCAGCGCTTGCCGAATCCGCATCGCCGAGATCGAAGACATCGCCGGCGTCATCGCTGTCGGCACCGAACTCCATATCGAGAGCGCCGGTACCCTCAGAATCGGAATCGAGGGAAAGATCAACCGCCTTGGTCGCCGCAGCAACTCCAGCGCCCGCAAACAATTCATGGTCAGCGGCGATTTGCTGCCCCATGATGACAATCTTGTCCCACTCCGCATTTTCGGCGTCGCCGACAACCCCTTTCAGTCGACTGGCAGCATCCGTGAACGCATCGCGATTGCCCCATACGAAATAGATCTCACATAACTTCGACAACAAGTCTTGTCGCTCGGGCTCGGCAGTCAACGCACCGTTGATTAGGTCGGCTGCCTGATCATATAGACCATAGGCCATGTGGAAATCGGCTTCAGCAATCGGATCGGACTGGTCGAGGTTTATCGCAGTTTCGCTGCTGAACGTATCTTCCAGCGAATCGAACTGACCCGTTTCCGCTATCGTTTCCGGATCCTCAGCCGGCGGCGAATCAGGCTCAGGCTCAGGGTCAGCCGACAAATCCAGCCCCGGAGCATCGACTGTCTCGTCCATATCCGGCAGTTCCGTTTCCTGTTCCACAACCATAATGGAATCATCCGGCGACGGTGCACGCAAGCTCTCAGTAGAAGACAAGTCTGGCACACTCAGATCGTCGTCCGTATCTATCGAACGCCAGGAATCAACATCGTCATCGTCGTCGCCGCGGCGCATAAACCAGAACAGCAAGCCGCCAACAATTATCAACACACCAAGGATCCAGATCCACCAGCTGCTCAACACGCCGAGAATCTTTTCTCCCAGTGTCGGCTCAGGACGTCGCGTCGGTCGTACTACCGGCTCCGGTTCAGTGGTCGCCTCGACGTCGTCTGCTTGCTCTACACCATCGTCCACCAGAACTTCGTCATCAATAACATTGGCGAACGGATCATCCAGATCAGGTTCGTAGACTTCGCCGCGAATTCGCGCGAGCTCTTGACGCAAAGCTGCCAATTCGTTGTCGCGGATTTCGATCAAGGATTGCTGAATCGGAACGTCAGCTGCTTGCAATTCGGAAATGCGTTGCTCGATTTCATCCTCGCGCGATGCCGTATCGTCGCTCAACACATCGTCGTAGGCGGTTCCCGTGTCGTCCAGAAAGTCTTCGTCCGGCGGCACCAGTGTCAGATCATTCTGTGACACCGCATCATCGATGATTGGATCATCGTAGAGTGGATCGACGGTCGGTTCCGGCTCGGCTACGGACCCATCTATGTAGACATAGCCAGGCTGCCAGGCTGCATGCTGTCGCTGCACTTCGTCCAGAGCTGTTTGGCGACCGATTTGAAATACATCACTGGCGGTCGGAATTCGCAGCCTCGCACCAGCACGCAGAATATTAATGTTGCCGCCAAAAGCCTCGGGATTTGCTTCGTAAATCGCGAGCATTGTCTGGTTCATGGACAGACGACCGTCATCGCGTACGCGCGACGTTATTCCCCACAGGGTTTCATTCTTTAGTACAAGAATGTCGCCGACACTTGAATCGTCGTAAGGCCTGTTTTCATCGAGCGGCTCGCGTACTGGTGGCGTGTAGGGCGCTGGCCTGGTCTCTGCAGGCGCGACGCGCGGCGGGCTCGTGCGAACCGGCGTTTTGTCTTCTGGCTGCGCAACTGGCGCGGCACGTTCAATGCGACCGCTGTCGGAGGGCTGGCTACGCGTTGGTGCAGTGACTGCAGGCGTCGACTGGGCTGCCGCCTGCGGGGCAAACGTCGGTGGGTCCAGTAAAATCGTGTATTCGCGCAGCAAGCGGCCACGTGTCCAGCTCGCTTCTACCAAAAATGTAACAAACGGCTCCGTAATTGGGTTTGCCGACCGAACTTCCACGACATTGCCATCAGCCCGGCCACTACGGCGGATCTGAAATACAATTCCTTGCAGAAATGTCGGGCGATCAAGGCCGTATCGCAAAAAAGTTTCACCAGAGGCCATTGTGACTTTTAAGGCGGCCAATTCTTCCGGTGTAGCGGACAGCAATACAATTTCAGCGCGCAATGGTTCATTGAGCGCCGAGTCCAGCGTGATTTCTCCCAGCCCAAGGGCCCACACCTCGCTCGTCAGCAAGAATACGAGCGCCAGCGAGATACGAGCAAGTCGTCGCGACATAGTGTTTTTTCTCCAGCTCCCCAAGAGCCCTTTGTAACGTCGGTGCGAGGCCAGCAAATGGCCGGCAGATCGGTTTAACATATGGTGTCGAACTATATCTTATAAATAGTTTTTCGCCAATATTTCAGCAATTTGGACGCTATTTAGAGCCGCGCCCTTACGTATGTTGTCCGACACTACCCAGAGGTCAATTCCGCGCGGATGGGAGATATCCTCGCGCACCCTACCTACGAAAACGGCATCATTTCCTGAACCTTCTGTCACAGCAGTCGGATATTGGCCCGTTTCGACCCCGTCCAGCAGCGTGATTCCTGGTGCAGATGAGAGCAAATCACAGGCTTTTTCTGCTGTGAGCTTCTCTTTTGTCTCAATATGCACTGCCTCGGAATGCCCGTAGAAGACCGGAACGCGCACAGCGGTCGGATTGATCTGAATATCGTCGTCGCCGAGTATCTTGCGCGTCTCCCAGACCATTTTCATTTCTTCTTTGGTGTAACGATTGTCTTGGAACACGTCGATGTGGGGCAGCGCATTGAACGCGATTTGCTTCATGTCACCGTCGATTTCCAGCGGCCGACCGTTGAGCATAGCCGACGTTTGTCGAGCCAACTCCTCGACCGCACTGCGACCCGCGCCTGAAACGGACTGATAAGTCGCGATATTGATGCGATCAATGCCCGCCGCGTCGTAAATAGGCTTTAGCGCAACAACGAGCTGAATGGTCGAGCAATTTGGATTGGCGATAATGCCCTTGTTTTTGTATTCCGCGATTTTCTCGGCATTAACTTCAGGTACTACCAATGGAATGTCATCGTCATAGCGATATTGCGACGTATTGTCGATAACGACGCAACCGGCCGCGGCAGCCTTGGGTGCGAATTCAGCTGACACGGAGGCGCCAGCTGAAAACAGGCCAATCTGCACCTGGGAAAAATCAAACTCCGCAAGGTCTTCTACGTGCAACTCGCGATTGCCAAAGCTCACGGTGTTACCGACCGATCGACTACTGGCCAATGCGTGTATTGTGCCGACCGGAAACTTTCGCTGCGCAAGAACTTCGAGCATAGCTTCGCCGACGACGCCGGTCGCGCCAACGACGGCGATATCAATTCGATCAGTCACTTCTTGGGTATTCCTCAATTAATTCGCGGCTGAAGCCGCTCCTACACAATTGGAGTTTCCGACCTAACGTCGGCATTTTGCGCCCGATGGCGCAGAAAGTGGTCCATTAGCACGAGCGCAACCATTGCTTCTGCAATCGGCGTTGCGCGCAAGCCCACGCAAGGGTCGTGACGTCCCTTGGTAACGATTTCGGTAGCAGCGCCGCTCTTGTCGATCGTCTTGCCTGGCACCGAAATGCTGGAGGTTGGTTTCAATGCAATGCTGGCGACGAGATCCTGACCGGACGATATGCCACCCAACGTGCCGCCGGCATCATTCTTACTAAATCCGTCCGTACCGATTTCATCGCGGTGCTCGCTGCCGCGTTGCGTAATGGCGCCGAAACCGGCGCCGAGCTCGACGCCCTTGACCGCATTGATGCTCATCAAGCCGTGTGCAATCGCCGCTCCAAGTTTGTCGAATACGGGCTCGCCCAAGCCGGGCGGAATGTTGCTCGCGAGAACGCTGATTTTGGCGCCAATCGAATCGCCGTCTTTGCGCAATGCGTCCATGAACGCTTCCAACTCAGCAATTCGCGACGGGTCTGCGCAGAAAAATGGATTCTGTTCAACAGCAGTCAAATCAATCGCATCGAGTTCGATTGGCCCGAGCTGCGAAAGATAGCCGTGAACCTCGACTCCCAGCCGCTCTTTGAGAAATTTTCGCGCGATAGCACCCGCCGCCACTCGCATTGTTGTTTCACGCGCCGATGAGCGCCCGCCACCACGATAGTCACGAATGCCGTATTTTTGCTGATAGGTATAGTCGGCGTGGCCGGGACGGAATTTGTCCTTAATATCGCCGTAATCCCGGGAGCGCTGGTCCTTATTCTCTATCAGCAACCCGATTGGCGTGCCGGTAGTCACACCCTCAAACACGCCGGACAGAATTTGCACCTGATCGGGCTCTTTGCGCTGTGTTGTATGCCGCGACTGGCCAGGGCGCCGACGGTCCAGATCGATCTGAATATCAGCCTCGCTGAGCGACATGCCCGGCGGACAGCCGTCGACAATACAACCCAAGGCCCGACCGTGGCTCTCGCCAAACGTCGTTACGACAAAACTGCGACCAAAACTGTTGCCCGACACTCTATATATCCTTCAAATCTTCTTTCGTCAGCAGGAACACACCAGACCCTCCATGCTCGAACTCCAGCCACACAAATGCAACACCCGGGTACCGTTTTTCGAGCGCTTCGGAGCTATTTCCGACTTCGCAAACGAGAATTCCGCCGTTATTGAGGAATCGCGAGGCATGATGCAGGATCACATTGACTGAATCCAGACCATCATCGCCCGCTGCGAGACCGAGTTCAGGCTCGTGCTGAAACTCTGATGTCCGTGCATTCATGTCGGCCTGATCGACATACGGCGGATTGCTGACGATAAGATCGTAGCTCCGCCCTTCCAGCCCTGCGAAAAAATCCGATTCGACGACTCGCACTCGCTCGGCCAAGCCGTGTTTTGCCACATTG
>PVMS01088205.1_pt1 | contig 14083 bp, 13 predicted proteins | sample 1853461 | NCBI WGS metagenome assembly PVMS01 (sample SAMN08582032, study PRJNA380276) | Marine sediment metagenome, whole genome shotgun sequencing project. | isolation source: ocean sediment barecode stripped | collected 2017 | reverse complement strand
GGCATATGACAGTTGGCTCGGTTTTGATTAAAGTAGTGCACTTGAAGCTGGGAACCCAGACCCCATTTTTGGGGTCTGTTGTTATGATAATTCTGCCCGCCAGGCAGGCAAGATGATGAATACAGGAGTAAGAGCAGTTTATGAATAATCAGGTTTACAGTGTTTCAACGGCATCACGACTGCCTACAGCTACCGCCAATAAGGTATTGCGTAACACCTATGCCCTGCTGGGCATGTTGTTCGTTTTTGGCGCAGGCACCGCCTGGGTCGCGCAGGCCATGCACTGGCGGATTGGCTTCTGGCCGTTTTTGATCGGGATTTTCGCATTTTCCTATGCTATCTCGGCTACCCGCAACAGCATGTGGGGTTTGGTGACCTCTTTCGCATTTTCAGGCTTTCTCGGCATTATCACCGGGGCAAACGTGGACGCAATGCTGTACCAGTACAGCAATGGCGGGCAACTTGTCGCGGCGGCTTTCGGGCTGACGGCGGCCATTTTCTTCTCGCTGTCTGCATATGCGATGACCACCAAGCGTGATTTCAGCGGCTGGTTCGCTTTCCTGGGTGTCGGGACGCTGGCCGTTTTTGGTGCGTTTATCCTGAATTACTTCCTTGCTATTCCCGCGCTGGCGCTGGCCCTGTCCACCATGATCATTCTGATTTCATGTGGCTGGATTATCTGGCAGACGCAGCAGATTGTGCGTAATGGGCAGACCAATTACATACTGGCCGCGACTAACTTGATGGCTAATATTTTTGTGCTGTTCAATAACCTGCTGGCTTTGCTGGGATTTGGGTTTGGGGATGATTGAATGGGGTCTCTGTTAATAAAGATGAAAAGCCCGCTTTTGCGGGCTTTTTTTCGCGAGCAAGGCTCGCTCCTACAGAATGATTCTTTGGTCGCCCGCATGGCGGCCTACTTTATGACTGTCTGGCCGTTCAGGTAGGGCTGCAGGACTTCGGGTACCAGGATGGAGCCGTCCTGCTGCTGGTAATTTTCCATCACGGCGATCAGGGTTCTGCCGACTGCAAGGCCGGAGCCGTTCAGGGTGTGTACCAATTCAGGTTTCCCGGTTTCGGGGTTGCGCCAGCGGGCTTTCATGCGGCGCGCCTGGAAGTCGGTGCACACGCTGCAGGACGAAATTTCCCGATAGGTGTCCTGGCCCGGCAACCAGGCCTCTATATCGAATGTGCGGGCGGATGAGAAGCCCATATCGCCGGTGCACAAAATGATCACGCGGTAGGGCACGCCCAGGCGCTGCAGGATGGATTCGGCGTGTCCGGTCAGCTCTTCCAGCGCCGCCGAGGAATTTTCCGGCTTCACGATTTGCACCAGCTCGACTTTTTCAAACTGGTGCTGGCGGATGATCCCGCGCGTGTCCTGGCCGTAGGAGCCGGCTTCGCGCCGGAAACAGGGTGTTTGAGAGGTAAATCGCAGCGGCAAATCAGCCGCATCAATGATATCGCCCGCAACCAGGTTGGTCATGGGGACTTCGGCCGTCGGGATCAGGTAGCGCGGTGGATCATCCGTGGTGGCGAAGGCGTCATCCTCGAACTTCGGCAGCTGCCCGGTGCCGGTCATGGTCTCCGCGTTGACCAGGTAGGGCAGGTACACCTCGGTATAACCATGCTCCTGCGTGTGCACGTCCAGCATGAACTGGGCCAGGGCCCGGTGCATTCGAGACAGGCCGCCCTTGAGCACCACGAAGCGCGATCCGGCCAGTTTGGCGGCGGCATTGAAATCGATCGGGCCATTCCCTTCACCCAGCTCAACATGACCACGTGGTTCAAAATCGAATTTCGTCGGCTCGCCCCATGTGCGGATTTCGACGTTGTCGTTTTCGTCTTTGCCCGGCGGCACATCTTCCAGAGCCAGGTTGGGCATTTCCATCAGCCAGGCTTGCTGGCGGTCGCGCACGGCATTGAACTCCGCCTCTCCACGACTCAGCTCGATGCCGAGGTGTTTTACCTGGTCGAGCAAAGGCTGGATATCCTCGCCCCTGGCTTTGGCCTGGCCGATGGATTTCGCGCTCTGGTTTTTCTGGTTCTGCAGTTCCTGAACACTGATTTGCAGCTGTTTGCGGCGCGCTTCGAGCTCACGCCAGGAGCCAACATCCAGCTCGTATCCGCGGTCTTTTAGTGCCGCGGCCGCGGATTCGGGGTCGGTTCTGAGTCGTTGTGGGTCAAGCATGGTCTGGACCGGTCGTTAAAACGCGATATTGTACCGCCTGACAGCGTCAAATGCTTACATCTTCGGCGTGTTTTTCACGGCTCATCGAAGCCTTCCGGCAAGTCTCCGAGCACATCCGTGTCCGGCGGCGGCTCAAAGCGGAACAGGGACGCGTCCAGCACCAGGTTGCGCTCAATGTCCCGGAAGCGGATCTCGGTACGCAATCCGAATGCGTCTTCCATGGCCATGAGCAACAGGGTATGGTCGCGCAGGCCCAACAGGACCCGCTCAAACTCGGCTTCCTGTCTGCGGGCCTTCAGTTCCAGCAGTTGCATGCCGTTGTCATCGCCCAGTTCGCGCACTTCGAACTGTTCATCCAGGTGACTGAGATCCGTCAACAGGGTCAGCGGCGAATCGGAAGAAAGACGGGACTGATTTTTTACCGTGACCTGTTCCAGCATCACGTCGTAGATCCAGACATTTTTGCCATCTGCCACCAGCAGTTCCGGGAAGTCACCACCGTATTCCCAGCGAAAAAGCTGCGGGCGGCTGAGCCACAAGCGCCCGGCGGATTCATCTTTAATAGCGCCATCGACACCGATGACCAATTGATCGAAACTCGCTTGCAGGGTCTCAAGCCCCTGCGAAAACAGTTCCAGCTGGGTGCGTGCGGGGCCGGATTGGGCCAGGGCTGGAGACGTTACACCCGGCAGGAATAAGATGGCCAGAACCAGCACCAAGGTGGGTTTGAATTTGAGGCTCACGATATTTCCAGTTTAAGGGTCGCCCGCATGGCGGCCTCCTACAATTATTTAGATCGCCCGCGACGGCATCACACAAAACCAATTAATCGCGGGGCGGTGGTGGGGCCAGTACTTCGCGCTGGCCGTTGTGCTCGGGTGGGCTGACCACGCCCGCCGCCTCCATCTCTTCGACCAGGCGCGCGGCCCGGTTATAGCCGACCCGCAGTTGCCTCTGAACACTGGAAATAGAGGCCCGGCGCGACTCGGTCACGAATGCCACCGCCTGGTCATAAAGCTCATCCTGTTCCGAGCCGCTGACCGCTTCGGGCAGGCCGGTCGCGCCGATGGCCATGCCGTCCGTGGTCAATTGTGTATCGTTTAGAACATCATGAACGTAATCTGGTTCCCCATATTGCTTGAGGTACGCCGTCACGGCGTGCACTTCACGATCGCCGACGAAGGCGCCGTGGATACGGTCAGGGAGTGCGGACCCCGGCGGCAGATACAGCATGTCGCCATGACCCAGTAGTTGCTCAGCACCCATCTGATCGAGAATCGTGCGCGAGTCCACCCGCGAAGAAACCTGGAAAGCCATGCGGGTCGGAATATTGGCCTTGATCAGCCCGGTAATGACATCCACCGAGGGCCGTTGGGTAGCGATCACCAGGTGAATACCGGCCGCCCTCGCCTTCTGTGCCAGCCGCGCAATCAATTCTTCGATCTTCTTGCCGACAATCATCATCATGTCGGCAAACTCGTCGATCACCACCACGATGTAAGGGAATGACACGAGTTCCGGCGCTGTTTCGTCTCCGTCAGGAAACTCCGGCTGCCACAAGGGATCCAGCAAAGGATCGCCCTTGTCCGCAGCGTCCTTGACTTTCTTGTTGTATCCGGACAGGTTGCGCACACCCATCGCCGCCATCAGGCGATAGCGCCGATCCATTTCCACCACGCACCAGCGCAAGGCGTTGGCCGCTTCTTTCATGTCCGTGACAACCGGGGACAACAGGTGGGGGATGCCTTCGTAAACCGACAGTTCCAGCATCTTCGGGTCGATCATGATCAGGCGGACCTGATCAGGCGTTGCCTTGTACAACAGGCTGAGAATCATCGCGTTCAGGGCCACCGACTTACCCGAACCGGTGGTACCGGCCACCAGGATGTGTGGCATACGTGTGATGTCTGCAATTTCGGGATTGCCGCCGATACTCTTGCCCAAAGCCAGGGTCAGTGGGGAAGCCGAACGATCGAAGATATCTGCCTGAAGAATCTCCGACAGGTATACGGTCTGGCGCACCGCGTTGGGAATTTCCAGGCCGATGGTCGATTTACCGGGGATTACTTCGACCACACGCACTGAAATCACGCTCAAGCCACGCGCAAGGTCCTTGGCCAGGTTGGAAATCTGGGCCGACTTGATACCCGGCGCGGGTTGCAGTTCAAAACGGGTGATTACCGGGCCGGGGTGCACTTCAACTACATCCACCTGCACACCAAAATCAGCGAGCTTCAATTCCACCTGGCGGGATATCGCTTCCAGCACTTCGGTGCTGTATCCAGCCACCTGTTCGGGCGGTTCATCCAGCAATTCCAGCGGCGGCAGTGAACCCGCCGGAAGGTTTTTGAACAGGGGTTGCTGCTTCTCCCGGGTGGCCCGCTGGCTGGGCTGGCTTTCGGGTGATGAAATCTGCGGTTCGATCTTCATCTTGGGCTTGCTTTTCTGCCGCACCGAATCCGCTTTGCGGATTTCCACGCGCTTGGCTTTGGCGCGACGCCCGGCAAACCAGTCACGCATGCCGGCGATGGCGCTACCCGTCCAGGTCAGACCGGACAAGGTGTGCTTGCCGATCGCATCCATCACGTTAAACCAGGAGATGCCGGCGAACAAGGTCAGGCCGACCAGTAGCATGGCCAGCAGGAACAGCGTTGAGCCCAGTGCGCCACTGGTTTCCAGCAGCGGCGTTGCAATCTGCAGACCGATCACACCCCCCCCGCCGGCCGGCATCGAGCCAGCCGGGGGATAGGCATGCAGATTGGCCAGGCCCGTTGCCGAAAGAATGAACAGTAACAGGCCGGTCAGGCGCGCCAGCCATTCAACGCCAGTGGCTTTTTCGGCATTCCGGCCTGATTTGCTGTAGACCAGCCATCCGATGTAGATCAGTAATAGCGGCAGGCTGTAGGCGAGATAGCCGGTCAGGAACAGGAAAAAATTGGCCAGCCATGCGCCCAGCAAACGACCCATGTTATGCACCTGGTCGGATGCCACACTGTTGAATGGTCCCGGATCTGTGGGGTCATAGCTGCCCAGGCAGGCCACCAGGTACACCGATAACAGGATGCTCAGTATGAAAAAGCTCTCACTGAGCCGGTGCGTGATCTGACTGCTGACTGGTTCTGTTTTTCGGGCTTTTTTTCGGGCTTGTGGCAAGCTGATCATCCTTGTCAGTTTTTGGTCACAGGTACATCTTTTTATTATGTTTTATATCTTGGCCATTATAGCCGTAAAATGACTGCTCTTGACATTCCTCAGCAGGCACCCACTTTGGGTGGAACTCGCCTTGATATTCAAAGCATAATGTTCGACAGACTGCTAAGCCAGGTAAAACAAATAAATTTTTGGAGCGATTATACATGAGCGATGTCAAACACAGCCGACTTCTGATCATCGGGTCGGGCCCGGCCGGTTACACGGCGGCCATTTACGCCGCACGTGCCGCTCTCAACCCCGTGGTCATCACCGGTGTTGAGCAGGGCGGACAGCTAACCACGACCACGGATGTTGACAACTGGCCGGGTGATGTCGAGGGTTTGCAGGGTCCCGATCTGATGCAGCGAATGCTCGAACACGCGCAACGTTTCGACACGGGAATCGTGTTTGACCACATTCACACGGTGGATTTCTCACAAAAGCCATTCCGGCTGGAAGGCGACAGCGGCGTTTACACGGCAGATTCAGTCATTATCGCCACCGGCGCCAGCGCCATGTACCTGGGGCTTCCTTCTGAAGAAGCATTCAAGGGCAAGGGTGTTTCGGCCTGCGCCACCTGTGACGGATTTTTCTATCGCGGACAGAAAGTCGCCGTGATCGGCGGTGGCAATACCGCGGTCGAAGAAGCGCTGTACCTGTCCAACATTGCTTCTGAAGTGCTTGTGGTTCACCGTCGTGACGAGTTGCGGGCGGAACAGATACTGCAACAACGCCTGTTCGACCGGGAGAAGAACGGCAATGTACACATCATGTGGGATCATGTGCTGGACGAAGTGCTCGGCGATGACAGCGGCGTGACCGGAATGCGTGTAGAAAACGTCAAATCCGGCGAAAAGACAGAGCTGGATCTGGCCGGTGTGTTCATCGCCGTGGGGCATGCGCCCAATACCGGAATTTTCGAAGGTCAGCTGGACATGACAGGTGGGTACATTCACATCCGAAGCGGGACCGATGCCTACGCCACGGCCACCAGTGTGGCAGGCGTCTTCGCAGCCGGCGACGTGGCGGATCATGTCTACCGCCAGGCGGTCACATCTGCAGGCTTTGGCTGCATGGCCGCTCTCGACGCGGAGCGCTGGCTGCATGACCACGCCGCCCGGGATTGAATACCGGGAAAAGTGAAAACAGAAACCCGCATCATCCCGGATATTTCCTCCATCGATGAGCGGGACTGGGCGCAACTGGATCACCAGGACAATCCGTTTCTGTCGCGGGCCTTTTTGAGCGCACTGGAAGAGTCGGGATCGGTCAATGCCGGTACCGGCTGGCAGCCACACCACCTGGCGGTGTTCCAGGATGGGCAACTGGTCGCCTTTGCCCCGACCTATATCAAAACCCATTCTCATGGCGAGTTTGTTTTCGACTGGGCCTGGGCAGATGCCTATCACCGCCACGGGTTGGATTACTATCCCAAGCTGCTGACCGCCATCCCTTATTCCCCGGTCACCGGACCTCGCCTGCTGATCCGTAAGGGGCATCCCGACAGCGTCTCGCTGCGCAAAATACTCGTGCGACTGGCCGCGGACGAATGCGAACAGCAGGGATTTTCAAGCTGGCACTGCAATTTCACCGACCCAGAGGACGAGAAGGCTCTGACCGGGGCGGCCCTGCTCGAGCGCCGGGACCTGCAGTTTCACTGGTTCAACCGGGATTACCCGTCGTTCGACGATTTTCTACAACAGCTCAGATCGCGCAAACGCAAAAATATCCGGCGCGAACGCCGGCAGGTGCAGGAAGCCGGTATCCGCTTCGAATGGAAAACCGGCCGGGAGATGAACCGGCAGGATCTGGATTTCGTGTACCGCTGCTATAGCAACACCTTCCACGCTCACGGCAACCACGCGGCGCTGCAGCCTGCCTTTTTCCGCTTACTCAGTGACGGCCTGGCCGACCGCTTGCAGGTTTCGCTGGCGAAGCGGGAGGACAGTCCGGTCGCCATGAGCCTGTTTCTGACCGGCGGCAGGCGTCTGTATGGCCGCTACTGGGGTTGTGTCGAAGAAGTACCCGGCCTGCATTTCGAGGCGGCCTACTACCAGGGGATCGAATTTTGCATTGAACGCGGTATCGAAGTTTTCGAGTCCGGCGCCCAGGGCGAACACAAGATCAGCCGGGGTTTCATTCCGAGCCGCACCCGCTCCTGGCACCTGGTGCGGCATGAGGGTTTCAGATCGGCCATCGCCGAGCACCTGAAGCGCGAGGCCCACTGGCTTGGCGGCTATCACGATGAACTGATGCAGCACAGCCCCTATCGCCGGGACAGCGCATGAAAACCCTGCTGGACCTGCCCCGCCTGGGCGCGCAGCCAAATGCGCCCTTTCCGCCTTCCAGCAACGCCCTGGCGGTGCCGAACGGCCTGCTGGCCTGGGGCGGCGACCTGCAGCCTGAACGTCTGCTGAGCGCATACCGTCAGGGCATCTTTCCCTGGTACACCGAGGGCCAGCCCGTACTCTGGTGGAGCCCCGCCCCGCGCTGCATCATTCGGCCTGCTGATGTCTATATGTCCACCCGCACCCGGCGTCGCTACAACGGCGGCCGCTACCGGATAACCGCAGACCAGGCATTTGAAGATGTGATCAGGGCTTGCGCAGAACCGCGGGATTATGACTCGGGCACCTGGATTACCCGGGACATGCTGCAGGCCTACGTTCAAATGCACCAGCTGGGCCACGCTCATTCCGTGGAAGTCTGGGAGGGATCGCGCCTGGCCGGTGGAATATATGGCCTGGCCATTGGCCGGGCCTTTTTTGGTGAGTCCATGTTCAGCCAGCAGGTGGATGCCAGCAAGATTGCCCTGCTGGCCCTGTGCCGGCAATTGGAGCAATGGTCTTTTGGCCTGCTCGATTGCCAGGTCAGCAATCCCCATCTGTTGCGCATGGGAGCGGTTGAGATTCCCCGCGCTGAATTCCTCGCGTGGCTGGCGGAGTTGGTAGCAAATTCGGGTAAACCGGGGTCCTGGTCCGACCAATTTCGTTCTGCTCCGCGTTGGTAGGGCGGTCAATCCTGATCCGCAGCATTCCCGCCCAGCAGCGCCTCGAAACGCGCCAGCGTCTCGGCGTCCAGGTCTCCCCGCTCGCGGGCCAGTTCCAGTACCGTTCGAGCAAGCACCCGATAGACATCAAGGTCTTCGCGGTGGCCGGCTTCAAGGGCCAGCAAGTGAGCCTCGATGGTGCTGGTATCGCCCCTGACCACCGGTCCGGTAATCGATTGACTGGCGCCGGACCGGGCCACATCCTCCATCGTGCTGGACAGCAATGTATGCGTGACCGCGACCGCCATGTCCGCATCGAGCCCTGCACTCACAAGCCAGTTCTGGGCCTTCCAGCCCACCGCCTTGGTCACGTTACTGATGATGCTCACCGCAGCGTGGTACAGGCCGCGGTCGATGTCCCTCACCGGCATCCAAACACCGCCAATCGATTGAAACAGCAGGCGCAGGGCATCCAGTGACTCATCACCGCCTTCCGCAACACAGGCCGTTCCTTCGAAGTCCTCCAGGGATATCCGCTCATGGGTCAGCGAGCGTACCGGGTGAATCGCCGCGATTTTGCAACCCCTGTCTCTCAACGGTGACAGGATATCCGTGCCATGCCGGCCACAAAGATGAAACACGACACTGCCCTGCAGTTCAATCTGCACGCTGGCCAGCTTATCTGCGCTTGCGGCGATTTGCCCATCGCTGGTGCCGATCAACCAGTAGCGAGCGGCATCAAAGGATTGCAGCGAGGGCTGCGCCGTGCCGGCGCCGAGCTTTTTGACGGCCTGCAGCGAGCTCTCTTCGCTGCGGTTCATAACACCCCCAATACCCACGCATGCCGCCAGCCTCCAGAGTTGCGCCAGGCTGCCGGCCGCGCGGCCGCAACCAATGATATTGATCATGTCGCTCTGGGTGCTCATGGCATTGTCTTCGGTCCGGTGGCCATTCAGTTGCCTATCTGGAAATAGATGTGGGTCACCAGTTCATGCTCCGCAGTTTCGCCGGGATCGGAAATATAGTGTTCCCAGGACACGCTGCCCTCAGGCAGGTTGTGGGCAGCCATGTAGGCCGCCAGTTTCTGGTAACTGGGCGCCATGAGATCATAAGCGCCCCGGTGTACCACGCGCACGGACGGCCCGGACGGCGACTGGCCCGCCAGCACCCGCCCGCTGAGCTCAAGCGGTTTCATAAGCACCGGGATGGCGGCGTCAAACTGGTAACCCTGCTCGTCCCAGGCACGGGTGATGGCCATCGGCTGGCCGTTCATTTCGATATCGTTCTCGGCCATGAAGGCGGACAGCTCCCGGTAGGCGTTGGCCAGTGAATCCGCTATTGCAGCGGCATCCTGGCTGGCGCCACTGGGTATGTAGAGTATGTCCAGGGGGGCGACGTCAATAACCTCGATATCAACAGGAACAGGATTGAGCGGCGGCAAACCCTCCGCATACCGTCTCAGGCTGGCCAGGCCCTGCTCGTAGTCGCTGCCGATCCACTGGTCGAAGAACAGACCGAAATAACGTGCCAGAAGGCCGCCCAGAACGCCTTGTCCCGCCGTCAGATCGCTGTCAAAGCCCCAGGTTACAGCAACGCCGGCAGCCGTCTCTTGCAGCTCGAAGTAGGATTCTGCAGCGCCTTGCTGTTCGAAATCCAGCCGGGTGCGTATCAATGTATCGGGGCGGCTCTCGATAATTTCCTGCCAGCCTGTGCCGACCAGGCGTGGATCTCCGGACCAGCTCATGCGGGCGCCGACCCCGGACTCCGGCCCGCTGTACTCGTAAAGTGCATCCGGATCTCGTTCTACCCAGGGCGACCAGGCGCTGAACGACTCATAGCTGTTCAACAGGGCAAAAACCTCGGCCGCCGGCCGCCTGATTTCCAGGTTTCTCTCCACATGCACCTCACGCGGCAGGAAAAAACCCACAATCAGAAATAATAAAATAATAATTACAATGGAATAGAGTAACTTTTTAAACATTGTATTAAGTAATATTGGCGCCCCGACCGTTTACGGCCGGTCATCCGGCAAATCGAGTTCGTCACCGGTGCCTTCAGGATACCATTCCGGCACGGTTTCATCGTCTTCCCATTCGTAGCGTACGACCGGGACCCGGTCCCACTTGCCATAGCAGAAAGCCAGTACCACGCCCATCAATGCGCCGGACAGGTGCAATTCCCACGACATGTTGGGCCTGATGGGCAGAACCCCCCAGATCATCGATCCATACAGAAACCCAACCAGCATCGAAACCGATATGGAACGCATGTCGCGGCGCAGAATACCGCTGACGAACACATAAGCCAGCAATCCATAGATAAAACCACTTGCGCCGTAGTGCAGGCTGGGCCTGCCGATCAACCAGGCCAGGCAACCCGAACCCAGCCAGATCAACGGAATCACCCGGCTCGAGGAGTTGGGATAGAGATAGAGTATCGCGGTCAATGACACAAACAGCGGCATGCTGTTGGAGAAAATGTGCTGAATGCTGCCATGCAACATGGGAGCTGTCAGGATGCCCCACAGCCCAAATACCGATCCGGGGCGTAAGCCAAAACGACCCAGCCTCAAACCGAACATCGAATCAAGCAGGAAGACAGCCCACAGAACGGCCACAAAGACCAGGGAAATTTTCAGTGCCAGGCGAAAATTGGCCTGTGCTTTTTTTCCATGCGTGAAGCGTGGATCAGGTTTTCCAAGAGCCATCGGATCAGCGCAGTTCCTGCGGCATCGCGGACGCGATGAGGTCCCTTGAGCGGGCCATCAGTTCATCGCTGTGTGCAGGCTCCAGACCCTCCGTCTCGATGCAGGGATGTATCACCATGCGCACAGCCCCGGGAAAAAGCCGGACTGTCCGGTTCGGCAGGATGTCCTTGGTGCCGATCAGGGTAACCGGCAATAATGGAATCTGCTGTTCAACCGCCATCTTGAAGGCGCCCTTCTTGAACGGCAGCAAGCGCCCATCCATGCTTCGGGTGCCCTCGACAAAAAACAGGATGCCAATACCCTGCCCCAGGCGGGCAAGCGCCTGGTTCAGGGCCTGTCTGGCCCGTTGTGGATTTCTGCGATCAACGAATATGTGCCCGGCTTTCTCACAGCCGATGCCAATCGCGGGAATTTTGCGTAGTTCCTGTTTCATCACCCACTTGAGGTCCAGTGCCAGCCAGCCGTAGACCACGATAATGTCATACATGCTCTGGTGATTACTGACGACCACGTAACTTCGGTCTCGTTTGGCGTTTTCACCGCCTTCCACAGTGACTGAAATGGGCGTCAACCAGGCCAGCCACCGAGCCCAGCTCACCGCAAATACCCGGCTGGCGAAGTGCGGATTGACCAGTATGGAAAAGAGCACGGTCAGGCTGCTGAACACCACGGTCAATAGGATGACCAGGGGGAAAAATATCAGCCAGACGTAAAACTGGTAAGGCCAGAACAGGATTTTTTTCATGGTCCTCCTGAATCCGCGTGTGTGCACGCCAGCCTACCCCCGGGCGTTAATATCCGCAACAGCTTCAAGCGGTGCCTGGCGGCAAGCGGTACGAGGTATAAAAAGGGGGCGCTGAAACGCGCCCCCGGGAAGACATCCACTGTCAAACGCCCACTTTGAAACAAAGGGGTTCAGCTGCAATCAGGCAGCCTTGTCCGTCGTCTGACCTTCGAGCAAAGCGCCTGAAGCCTGGATTTCAATGGTCTTCGGCTTCATCGCCTCGGGAACTTCACGCTCCAGTTCGATGTGCAGCAGGCCGTTGTCCAGCCTGGCGCCGGAAACGCGAACGTGGTCAGCCAGGTTGAACCGACGCTCGAATGAGCGCGTGGCGATACCACGGTACAGATAGCGTGTATCCTCGGTTTCCTCTTCTTCGGCTTTCTCGCCCTTGACGAAGAGTTTGTTGTGTTCCGAAGTGATGCTCAGTTCATCTTCGGAAAAACCGGCTACCGCCATGGTGATGCGGTAGCAGTCCTCACCGGCAGTGGCAATATTGTACGGGGGGTACCCGCCGTTCTGCTCTACCCGGTGTGCGGAATTCAATAAGGAAGCGAGCCTGTCGTAACCGACAGACGTGCGGAACAAAGGTGAAAAGTCAAAAGCAGTCATTACCGTATCCTCCTGTGAAGCAATTCGGTATCAATCAATAAAACCTCCGCCTTGCGGCCGGAAGCGCCTGCGGTCCCTTATGGCGACCGCTAAGGAATAAATGAGGATTTTTTTCGATATTTCAAGGGCGGGTAATCTCTGCAGCAATCGAGTCTGCATCAGTTTCTGTAGCTGACTTCAAGCAGTACAAATTGCGCGGTCTGGTCCGGCAATTTCACCTGGATGTCGTCCTCAATGCATTTGCCGATCAGCGCCCGCGCCATGGGTGAATCCACCGAAATATAGCCCACAGCCGGATCGATTTCGTCAGCGCCGACAATTCGATAGCGGACGATGCCGCCATCCGCTTCCTGCAGCGTGACAAAGGAACCAAAAAAAACCTTGTCCTGCTGCGGCGGGATACGGTCCACCACCTGGATCACATCGAGCCGCTTGGACAGGTAACGAATTCTCCGGTCAATCTCGCCCAACTGTTTTTTGCGGTAGATGTATTCGGCGTTCTCGGACCGGTCGCCTTCGGCCGCCGCAGCGGTCAGGGCCGGCACCACGTCCTGGCGTCTCAATTTCCAAAGATCCTGCAACTCGGATTTGAGCGATACTTCACCTTCGGGGGTAATGTAGGGGCTGCTTTTCGGGGGTGGCGGACGCCAGCGGGCCATGATCAGATTCCAGGTGAGAAAGATGCAGATTTTAGCCCAACTTTCGGCACCTGCAAGTCTAGATCGAATCGTCTATAGTAGCGCGCTTTTCATCAGAAATGAGGATTGAGAATGAATGACCGACTGACCGCCGTCCGGATAACAGCACTGATCGCAGCCCTTGGCCTGTATTCTTGCGGACAGCAGCCCGAAAGTGCAAACGGCGACGCTCAAGCGGCGGGCTCCGTGCAGCCTGCGCCTGCACCATCTGTCGCAACCGATACTCCTGAACTCGGCAGCGGCATTAATTTTGACGGAATGGACAAGGCGGTACGGGCGCAGGATGACCTGTTCGACTACGCCAACGGCAAATGGGTCCAGGAGACTGAACTGCCTGCCGATCGCGCGCGCTGGGGGGTTTTTTACGAGCTGCATGAACAGTCGCAGGAAGACATAAAAACGGTGGTGGAAGCGGTCAGCCAGGCCGCAGACGTCGAACCCGGCAGCCCGAAACAGAAAATTCGTGATTTTTATAACGCCTACATGGACACGGCAGCTGCCACCGAACTGGGGATTGAAGCGATACGCGATGAACTCGGGCAGATCGCGGCCATTGAATCCCTGGATGATGTTTTCCGATTGTTTGGTGAACTCAGTACCTATAACGTCAATAATCCGGTCGGTCCCTCGGTTTATTCCGACCTGAAGGACCCGGATACAGCGGTGGTTTATCTCAGTGAAGCCGGCATCACACTGCCCGACCGGGACTATTACCTGAAAGATGACGAGCAGTTTGTCCGCGGCCGTGAGCTGTATCGAAACTACGTCAGCCGGCTGTTCGAACTGGCCGGCATGGAAGACGGAGCCACCCGAGCAGACGCCCTGCTCGCCCTGGAACACCAACTGGCCGAAGCACACTGGACCAAGGAAGACAACCGGGACCCGGTGAAAAGCTACAACCCCATGACGCCAG
>PVMS01031038.1_pt1 | contig 14084 bp, 14 predicted proteins | sample 1853461 | NCBI WGS metagenome assembly PVMS01 (sample SAMN08582032, study PRJNA380276) | Marine sediment metagenome, whole genome shotgun sequencing project. | isolation source: ocean sediment barecode stripped | collected 2017 | reverse complement strand
TTTACGCCGACTTGGAGATCCAGGCAAAGAAAAAAGAATACAAAGATATAAAAGATGACATTTATGATTTTCGTGAAGAATTTTACAACCTAAAGTCTATAGTAACTGACGAAGAAGCTATAATTTATCGATTAAATCCTTACCTTGATAAATTCTTAAACAATACGAGCATTCCAGTAATTAAAGATATTTATAGGATATTTCCATAACTGATTAATAACACAACCATCCAGTTTACCCCCGTCCCCGCCAGAATGATTGTCGGGTTGTTTGGCGGGTTTCTATTTTAACTTTTTTTAATAAAGGAGAAACAAATGGTTAAAACTTTACAATTGCTTCTTATTCTGGGGTTTTTAGTCTTTGCAATGCCCCACGCCTTCTCTCAAGAACAAGATAAACCCGTATGCTCTTCCGGCGAACCGAGTGCAAAAGGTGACGCAAAATGCGAGTCACATGAAAAAGCCAAATGCAACCTGTCAGGTAAAGAATCCGGTTGTAACGATAAAGGCAAAGGCAAATGCAAACTGTATAAAAAGCTTAAGCATGGTCCATACATTAATACTACCGTACTTGAAAACCTGTTGGAAAGTAAGCTTCCCATGGTTCTTTTAGATGCCAGGACAGGAAAGTGGGACGATAAAACCAGAATCCCTGGAGCGCAGAGCTTAAATGATAAATCTACCAAAGATGAAGTTGGAGAAATAATTAAAACCAAAGATACCCTGGTGATTACTTATTGTGTCAATCCGAAATGCCCCGCAAGCAACAATCTCTATATTCATCTTAAAAAGCTGGGTTACAAAAACGTCCTGGAATATCCCTTCGGTATTGAAAGATGGCTGGAGGCCGGAAACGATATTGAGATGGCCGAATAAAATTGGAATCTGAATTGCTAAATAAAATCAAGAGAATTGAATATGAAGAAACATTCTAATGTTTATACAATTTTGATAGTTTTTCTGCTTCTTATTCAGCAGATTATTTCAGGCTGTACGACAACGGTGTCAAAGGATGTGCAAAAGAAGGAGTTAATCAGAGAGGATTCGCATAAAGAAGATTTGGTCAAAGAGGAGTTACACAAGGAAGAAGCGGACCTGGTCAGCCAGAAGCTTTACAAGGATAAATGTTTTCCCTGTCATGAACTACAGGACATTGACGCCTATGGTTATACCCCTGAACAGTGGGTAAAAATAATCGACGGCATGCATGATCCCGAGGAATACAGTGAGTTTATAACGTTAGAAGAGGATGAGAAAATAAAGGGATACCTGAAAAATATGAGTCATAAAGAATAACAGACTTGCATCTAGCTTCTGCCTTCTGTTTACTGCCTATTACCTATTGCCTACTTTTAGCCTGCCTCTTGCTTTCAGCCCATGGTTATTTCTATTGCAATCCAACCCCTCTCTTTTATAATATTAATGTTTTACAGCAACTTTATCATGTTTTTTATGTGAAAATCTAACACTGTAAAATCAATGAAATTTAGCGAACTGGTGAGGCTTCTTGAAAAAGAGGGATTCAAAATTGTTAAAGAAAAAGGTTCAATTAGGTATTATGGAAAAATTGGATGGAATAAATTAGTTCGTGTAGATTATCATGGTTCAAAGGAAATTCCAAAAGGAACATGTCATGCTATACTAAAGTCAGCAGGGATAAAAAAGAATTAAAAGGAGATAAATTGAATGATTGAGTTAGAATATTCATTGATTATAGAAGCAACGGAAGAACCAGATTATTTTGGGTTTTATTCAACAGATTTAGAAGGTTTTAGCGGAATAGGCCACTCAATTGAGGATTGCATTTACAAGGCAAAATGGGGAATGAAAGAGCACATAAAGTTGCTGAAAAAGGAGGGTCTTCCAATCCCGTCAAAAAGCAAAAACCCCAAAATAGTTATACAGAACGAAGATAAAATGGTTGTTGCTTAAATATACCAATAAATGATTGCATTAAGACTGATTGAAATATCTAACTTCTTGCCTCTCGCTTTTATCTTCTGGCTATTTAAGGCAATTTGCGGAATCGCACGCAATGAGAGATTGCCTTAATAGCTAAGCAATTTTATTTCGTAAAATTGCCGGATTCACAGCCCATGATTTCCATTGCAAAACATCCCCGCTCTTTTATAATAACCACCAATAAGAAGCAGTTACAATTCACTTTTACCACATTTTAATTATCTTCAAAAAAATAGTATTACTTGTTTAAATAAGTAAAATTTTTCACATAATTAATGATTTAGATGCGATCTTGCAATCTAAGTCAATTAAATAGATATGGTGTCCCCAGATTTACGATTAGCTTTTTGATTAGAAGGAGTCTAAAGAATGAAAGTTCGGTTATTTCTTACCGTATTGGCTGTTTTAAGTTTTATAACATATTCACGCAGTACTTGTGCTCAAGAGCAAACCTCGAAAAATTTTTACTACCCCACCGGTTCAATCAATTTTAGGATCAGTACACGGTGGCTAGCAACGGATTGTGACGGCAAGGGTGAATATATTACAATAAACGGAGAGCCAAAGTATCATGTGGGCGCAGATATCGTACCTACTGATAGAGATGAAGTAGTCGGAAGCCCTGTTTATGCGATTTCTGATGGATTGGTTGTTTATAGAAGTGATAGACCCACTAGTGGCTGGGGTGATGGAAATATTGCACTTGTAATCAAACATGAACTTTCCAACGGTCAACCATTTTTTGCTGTCTACGGTCATATCCGATCTAACCTTAATGAGGGAAAACTTGTATATGCCGGCAAGTCTTTTGCAACTATAGGCCCTTTTTTCGATGAGAAAGGTACGCCAATACATCATCTTCATTTCGGTATTAATTTGGGACATGTTAATCCATCTACTGGGGAGCTGGATGAACCACGTACAAATTTAGGCATGATGTCCTGCTCAGAAAATTGGCCAGATAGAAACGGTTTTGAAAATCCTATCGCATGGATAGAAACACAAAAGTCTTCTTCAACAGTTCCTCCTTTAGACCAGCAAGCAAAACAGGAAATAGTAAAGAGAGAAGAAACCGCTTTAATTTTAGGGAGCTGGAAAGATGAAGATAGTGTGATGGAATACTTCAAAGACGGTACTTTTATATCAAATGCAGATACTGGGAAAAGATATACAGGTACTTGGAGTATAGAGGGAAATATCCTTCGATTACAATTTATCAACCCTCTACAGGTGTTAAATGTATTTACGATCATGGAAATGACCGATTCCACATATAAAATTAAACTTAATCATGCCGATAAGCATACTTCCAATGCAAGAAGAATAGAATCCACAAAGCAATCTCCTGTATATATCGCCAAAGATTCAAGAGTGTATCATCACGACCGTAATTGTTCCAATATAACCACAACAGATGGCTTAATGGAATTTAGTTCACCTCAAAAAGCAATAGCATCGGGCGGTATCTTATGCGAACATTGCGACCCATCGGCCGTAGCTAAAGAGGAGGTGCTAGGAGGTAACATCGATGTAGTAGCAAGCACAGAACAACGAACTGAACACCCCTCATCATATGGGGCGATTAATATCCCACCTCCCAAGATGCACGTTGTAGACCGTGCAAAGATAATAGATAAAAAAACCGAAAGCAGATTAAATACCTTACTTGCCGAACTGGAATCCAAGACCGGCGTCCAGATGGTAGTGTTGACTGTTAAGACCACAGGCGGAATACCTGTTGATCGGTTTTCAATTGATCTTGCCAGGGAGTGGAAGCTTGGTCAGTTTGAAAAGAACAATGGTGTACTTATGGTTATTGCCAGTAAGGACAGGAAATACAGCATAGAAGTAGGCACAGGTCTGGAAAGGGTATTGCCAAATACTTTTTGCTCTGAGGTAGCTAGAACCTTATTCATTCCTAATTTCAGGGCTGGCGACTATAATCAGGGTATCTATCAGGGCTCTATTGCCGTCATCAATAAAATAATAACGCATCATGCAGGTTTGGCCAAAATGGTAAAAGAAATAAACGAAATAAACGAACCAACCGAACGCCTCAACGAATTCACATCAAAAAATGGAGTTAAAGTCTGGCCAACAATGAATGAACTCTTTGGTAATCCTTTTATTTATGAAGGTAAAACAATCGGCATTTCGGCACGTTTTTTACAAATGGAATCTCCTACTAGCGGCGTTTTTGCTTTTAAAGGAACTGACATGGGTATCTTTATAGTTTCAAATATTCCTAAAGGGTTATTCGCGACCAGTGAAACCCCCGTTATTTTAGCTGGAAAAGGTCTTGGAAACATAGAATACAAAATACCGTTAATTGGCCCTATGAAAATCCCTCACTTAACATTCATAGATTATATATCACGAAACAAATCTCAAAAGTAGAGAACGTACTAGAAGAGCCTTCTGCTTAACCAGTTTAATTTCCTTGAAATATTTTGAAAAATATATAAATACCCGTAATTACGGGTATAACAACGATAGGCCAAACTATACCGTCGGGTAGGCAGCGCCTGTTTTTTTGATATAGAGAAAAGAAGACGGTCAACCTTTACTACCGCAAATTGAAAAAAGGTTAATTGAATTTGAAAGATAGAAGCAATATTTCTGATCTGGTGTACCAGAGAAGGATTGGCGTATTCGGCGGAACTTTTAATCCAATACATGCGGGGCATCTGATCATTGCCGAAGAGGTTTACGATTACCACAATTTATCAACGGTTCTCTTTATGCCTGCCAATATACCTCCACATAAATATGCGGAAGACTTAGTCGATGCCCATCATCGTTACAAAATGGTGGAAGAGGCAATCAGGGGTAATGACAAACTCGAAGTATCTGACTTTGAAATCAAACGTGAGGGGAAATCTTATACTATAGATACTGTTCAGGATGTTCTGCGTTCCTATGGCAGGGATTGTGAAATATTTTTGATTATGGGCGCCGATTCGTTAAGTGAATTGGAGTTATGGAAGGATGTTAAGGAACTTTCTCAACTATGTCATTTTGTTGTCGTAAACAGACCCGAGTACTCAGTTGATGTTCCACACAGTCTTGCCGGTGTCGTTGGTAGTGATACCGTATCGGAGATAGAGAGGTTGAAGGTGCAGATTTCACCTATTGGAATCTCATCCACGGATATTCGAAAAAGGTTAAGGGAAGGGGCTGACGTAAGCGGCCTCGTGCCATCATGTGTTGAGGCATATATAAGGGAGCATGGTTTATATTCGCCCGCCTGAATTCTTCAATATCAAATGAAATTCAATTATATTATAAAACCACCCCTCTTTCCCCTCCTTCGCAAGGAGGGGATAAATGGGAGGTCTTCCAATTGATATTGAGCAATCGTTAGAATTTCTCCAGGAATTCTTTGCTTTTCTTTATATTTTCAAGGGGTTGTTGAATTGTATTAGAATTAATAGTATAAAATCCGTAGTAGCCTATTGATTCGAGCGTGGAGACGAATTCCTGCACCGGCACTATTCCTTCTCCAATGGGAACTTCCATGCGTTGCCCTTCTCCAGGTTGCCTGGTATCCCAGATGTTAGTGTGGATTATGTATTCACGTAATTCATATATATACTTAATTGGGTCCAGGTTATTCGTAATAAGCGATGCAGGGTCGTAGATTAATTTGATGCCTTGAGTTTGCAGTGACGTTAAAAATTCTTTCAGTGTTGAGCAGTTATCAGGCGCAACTCTTGCGGCGAGTCTGCAGCCATAGTTTTCGGCGTGCATACCGATCTCGTTAAGCGCCGCACTTACGGCATGCGAGTGTGTAGAATCAGTGTCTGTTGGAATATTTCCTATCTGTATGGTTACAACATTGGCTTGTAAATCCAGTGCGAGATTTATAATCTCTTTTGTTCTTTTGATAAGGAAGTCAAATTCGTTTTCATTAATAAAACCTGTGCCGATTTCGCCACCCAGGGCACAGAGTCTTAACTTGTTTATGTCAATAATACGTTTTAATTCCCGGCGGCCTGTCGGAGACAAGTTTTCCGGAGCTATATCTTTTTGTGTTGCGTCTATTTGAATACCCTTGAACCCCAGTGTTGAGGCAGTCTTAATACCCTCTTTGATCCTTAATCGCAAGGACTCAAGTACGATGCCGACTCTTTGGTTTATCATTTTAATTACTTTCTTAATATCAGGAAATTAGAAAAAAATGGATAGAGAAAAAGCACTACAACTATTATCAAGTCATCTCAAGACTGAAAACCTGTTAAAACATTGTTTAGCAAGCGAAGCTATAATGAGGAGCCTTGCAAAAGAATTAAATGAAGATATTGAAAAATGGGGCATAGCAGGACTCCTTCATGATCTCGATTTTGAAAAGACAAAAGACGATCCTGCCAATCACACATTGGTTTCGGCTAGTATCCTGGAAGACCATGGTGTAGACGGCGAAATAATCAAGGCGATAAAAGGACACAATGCGGAAGCCCTAGGCATAAACAGGGAAAGCAAACTTGACTTCGCATTGGCTGCCGCCGAGACTGTTACGGGACTAATCATAGCTACCGCATTAATCTACCCTGATAAAAAGTTAAAAAGTGTAAAGATTAAGTCCGTATTAAAAAGGATGAAGGAAAAGGCATTTGCCAAAAATGTTAATAGGGAAATAATAAAAGAGTGTGAAAATCTTGGCATTGCCCTGGAAAAATTTATAGAGATTTCCATAAAGGCTATGCAGGAAATAAGCGATGACCTGGGCTTATGATGACTGAATAAAAAACCCTATCGCACATTTAATTTGCCGAAACTGATTCCCGGTACCCCCCATCCACCCACTTATTTCTTTTTTGCATCTTTGTATTCTTCTATAGTATTCAAATTCTTTATTGAGTCTTTAAACTTATTCGATGAAGGCAAGTTATTCAATTTTACAGTCTTAACCTTAACTTGTGGAAAGAAGCTGACTATCCTCAAGTTATTATTATCAAGCTCTTTCTTAATTGGCGCAATACAGTTTTTTGAGTAAAATGCATGAAGCGGCTCTAATCCTTTTTTGCTTTGAGGGACAACAACATCGTACCCGCTTATAAAACTTTTAAGATGTTTTATTAAGTCTATGTCAACAAAAGGCATGTCACAGGCAAGCATAAAGGTATGAAAGCTTTTTGAATTAATAATGGCGGAGTAGATACCACCCAGCGGTCCTTTGTCCGGGTTGATGTCTCCAATAATTGGTACATTCAAGTGTTTATACTCTTCCGGTGTATTGGCAGAAATGGTAATTTCACTAAATATTTCACGAAGCAAAGCTATCTGGTGCTCTATAAACGTCTTACCTTTTACTTTGAGAAAGGCCTTGTTAGAGCCCATTCTGCTGCTTTTACCACCAGCAAGGATTACCACATTCATAAACTTTGCCCTCTTAAGAAATAGTGTATGTTAAGATGTTTTTTTCAAAACATAATAGAGTATTATACTCTCTGGCTGTTTTAATAGAACCTTCGGTCTCCTCTATGTCGTAACTTTTTTTGTTTTTTTGCTCGCATAATTTATTAAGCCGCCACTAGCTATTGAGTTTCGCTCTCCCTCGCTTAAGTCAATTTTCGTCTTAATAGTTCTGCCATTGACCTCGACTGTTACATGATTCTCTTTTAAGATTTCTTCTCTTACTTTTGGAAGCTTTATTACGTCTCCCTCTTTTATAGAATTATAGTCTTTCGAGTCCTCGAAAAGAAGGGGAATAATTCCGAAGTTAATCAGATTTGAGTAATGGATCCTTGCAAAACTCTTTACGATTTTTACCCTGATACCCAGATACCTGGGGGCAATTGCCGCATGTTCCCGCGAAGAACCCTGTCCATAATTCTCACCACCAATCACCGCTGCATTGCCAGCCTCCTTTGCCTTATCCGGGAATTCAGGATCAACTTGATTATATACAAATTTACTTATTGCCGGGATATTGCTTCGCAATGGTAACACTGTATTGCCTGCCGGCATAATGTGATCAGTCGTGATATTATCGCCTGCCTTAAGGATTACCTTACACTCCAGGGACTCAGGTAGTTCTTCAAAATCCGGGAATGGCATAATGTTTGGTCCACGTTTGATTTCCACCTTTTCCGGATGGGATGTAGGCGGAATTATCATAGAATCATTTACGATATATTTTTTTGGATTTGACACTCTGGGATAAGTTCCCAGGCTTCTTGGGTCTTTAATTTCTCCGAATACACCGGCAGCTACCGCTGTCTCAGGACTGCACAGATATACCATGTCACCCTTTGTTCCGCTGCGTCCGGGAAAATTTCTTGGAAATGTACGCAGAGAGACAGTACCTGATGCCGGAGATTGTCCCATCCCGATGCATCCCAGACAACCTGATTGTTGAATTCTTACACCTGCATTTAACAAGGAAACTGTACCACCTTTAGCAGCAATATTTTCAAGTACCTGTATGCTGCCCGGATTTATTTCAAAAGACACGTTGTCATGAATTTTTTTATTTTCCAGAACCTTACAAACAACCATCAGGTCACGGAAGGCTGAATTGACTGAAGAACCCGTAATACACTGATTGACAGGTGTCCCTTCGACGTCCTTGACCTTTTTTACATTGTCCGGCGAAGAAGGGCAGGCAATTAGTGGTTCGAGTTCTGATAAATTTATTTTGTCCAGTTTATCATATTTTGCTCCCGGATCGGCCTTTAATTCAACCCATGCATCACCACGTCCCTGAGATTGCAGGTATTTTTTGGTCTGAATGTCGGAAGGGAAGACCGTTGTTGTAGCTCCTAATTCTGCTCCCATGTTTGCTATGGTAGCCCGGTCAGTTGCACTAAGATTTTTTACGCCAGATCCAAAATATTCGACGATGTATCCTATCCCGCCTTTTACAGAATGACGCCTCAACATCTCAAGGATTACATCTTTTCCGCTAACCCAATCTTGTAACTTTCCGGTGAGTTTTACTCCAAATATTTTTGGGTATTTGAGATGGTATGGTTCCCCGGCCATGGCCAGGGCAACATCCAACCCCCCTGCGCCAATTGCTACCATACCCATTCCGCCACCTGTGCAGGTGTGGCTGTCCGAACCAAGCATGGTTTTTCCCGGAATGCCAAACCGTTCAAAGTGTACCTGATGTGATATTCCGTTCCCTGGTTTCGAAAAATATAGACCGTACCTGGCCGCACACGTCTGTAAAAATAAATGGTCATCCATATTCTTAAAATCAGTTTGCAACAGATTGTGGTCGACATAACTAACGGATAATTCCGTCTTTACCCTATCAATTCCCATTTTTTCAAATTCGAGGTAAACCATGGTTCCTGTTGCATCTTGTGTAATTGTATGGTCGATTCTAATACCTACTTCTTCACCCGGGACAGGTTTTCCTGTTACCAGGTGTTGTTCTAAAATCTTTTGAGACAAAGTCTTTTTTGTCATAATGAACCTTTCCAGCCTTCTTAAGAAACTTACCGTTTTTCAGGATTTCTTAACTTCCGAATTTCCGCATGCTGTATTTAGCTTATAGATTTGAAACTCCAATATCAAGGTAAATTTGCTATTATCCATAGCGTGAGATTCAGCAAAAAAATTATTGCCAACGCCCTGATAATGGTTGCGGTATCATGTCTAAAAATTTTGCGAGGACAGATTAGGATTAGCCTAATGGAACTTTGCGGGATATGGTCTGCGGAGAATTCTTGCTTCGGTCTGTTGACTAAGTAATTGGATAGGATAATTCGTTAAGCGTTCTTATTCTGCCCGCCGAAATGGCATTCCGGCGGGGGTGGAATAAAGGGGTTGATTTAATTCATAGAACCGATCTTCTGAATATCTGATTTATCAGAAGTCGTACTGCCTACAGAATATGTACCTGTTGCCATTCTTTCGTTTAACAAACTACACCTTTCACATATGCGGTTGTAAAGACCTTTACTAGAGAACCTCTTCCCACATTTTAAGCAAAGCCTCTTTTTCTGCAATCCGGCTCTTGAAATGTTAGGATTTTCTCTTAATTCATTTTTTTCCCTGTTTGAAATCAGGTAGCCTGAAGTGTTTTTCATTTTCTATTACCTCCTAATATGGGTAACAAAAAAATTACTAAAAAAGTTCCTTAATCTTCATCTTTGGTTGTGTTTTCAGGATGTTTTTGAAGCACAAATTTTGATGTTTTTTACCTGTTAACTCCTTTAAATTGCGTTATTTTAGCTTGACTTTTATATTGATTTATGTAAGGTTACATACCCAAATTAATGATGGCAACTAGAGTGCCCACACCATAATAGCAATATTTGATGTGGGCACTCTTTTATTAAAAAATTCGCATAAAATTGGACAATAATACAGCCATAAAAACAGAAAATTTGACGAAAGTTTACAAGAACTTTTGGGGCCGTAAAAAAATCCTGGCCCTGGATAAGCTGAACTTAGATATACAAAAAGGTGAAATCTTTGGCTTGCTTGGCCCTAATGGCTCTGGCAAAACAACTACTATAAAGCTTCTTTTAGGGTTAATATTCCCAACTGAAGGCCGGGCATATGTATTGGGAAAGTCAACACAGGATGTAGCAACAAAGAGCAGGATTGGTTTTCTTCCGGAAGAGTCCTGTTTCTACAGGTTTTTAAATGCAGATGAAACCCTGGATTTTTATGGTCAATTATTTAGTATCCCCAGAAAAGAGAGAAAACTAAGAATAAATAGACTTATTGACCAGGTAGGTCTTGAATTCGCAAGAAAAAGACCCTTGAGACAATATTCAAAGGGAATGTTGCGCAGGATAGGCATTGCTCAAGCCTTGATAAATGATCCGGACTTAATTATCCTTGATGAACCAACCAGTGGACTTGATCCTATTGGTACCAGAGAAACAAAGGATATAATTCTCGCGTTAAAAAAGCAAGGAAAGACAGTTCTTTTATGTTCTCATCTCTTATCTGATGTCCAGGACATTTGCGATAAGATAGTGATCCTTGATAAAGGTAAGCTACAAATTGCCGGAACAATTGATGAATTACTTTCCCGCAAAGATGTTGTTGAAATATTAATTCGTAATTTATCGGATGAAGCAATAAGTGAAGTTAAAACATTTATAAAGGAAAAACATGGAGAAGTTGTCTCGATCAAGAATCCCACCAATACACTTGAAGATTTATTCTTACAAATAGTTCAGGAACGAAATAGTTCCTCTCAGAATAGGAATAAAATAGACTGCGAATTTGATCAAACCGGGTCAGAAGCAATGAGTAAAAACAATAAAACCGATCAATTAAATTGAAAGGTTTATTATTATAATAATATGTGACACAATCTATGCAGCAAATTCTAGTAATAGCAAAGCAAACACTTAGGGAATCATTCAGAAATAAGATATTTCTTATTTTTGTTATTCTCAGTCTAATTGCAATTTGTTGCTCAGTTTTTATGCCGGTTGTTGGTGATGGTAGCGAAAGGATAAAGATTGTCGAATCCATGTGTCTGCGTTCCATTACCTTTTTCGGAATACTGGCAGCGATTTTGCTTTCCGCATCGTCTATTCCAACCGATATAGAAGACAAGTTACTTTGGACGATAACCACAAAACCAGTTAGCCGAACCAATTTAATCTTTGGAAAAATCACAGGTTTCATTTACATAATAGGATTATTGCTATTAATAATGGGCAGTGCCAGCTATGCTTTGATCAGATTTACAGCCTCAAAACAAGATGTTCAAAAGGGAAAAGGACTCATGGCACGAGAAAAATTTGAACCTTCAAATATGCAAGTGGCAGGGAAGGCAGCAAAAAATATTGGAAATGTTTACTGGATAGAAGGTGGCGAAAGAGGAACGTCTACATGGGACTTTGAAGGATTAACCTACAAAAAAAGGACTGAAGAGTTTGAGATTGAGGTAAAATTGCTTGTGGAAAGCAAAAAAAGATATACAACAAAAATCCCCATAAACATTAAAATCATAAATCCTTATACAGGGAAATCACAAACCAAATCAATCAAGGTATCTAACAACAAGCCGGCTTCGTTGAAATTAAGCACTAAAACTCTAGAAGGGAGTGAAAAATTAACGCTTGTAATATCACCAGAGAATCCCGGGGATTTTATTGGTATGAGTCCAGATAGTTTAACGGTGTTTTTGGGGGAAAAGAGTTTTGAATATAATTTCCTCAAGGGGTTGGCGATAATATCAGCCCAATTCATCCTGATGATAGTAATAGCAACACTGGGATCTACTTTCCTTACTTTGCCTGTTAATATTCTCTTTTGCTTGTTTATATTCTTTTGTGGCAATATAACTGATTTCATGCGTGATTTGTCAACGGTTATTAATATCTTTGAAATACATGACCATGAGCATGAAATATCAGCCGTTGTAAACAAACCAAACATAATTGTGTTTTTTTTAAATTACATGTTGAAAAAACCATTGTTAGTATTGAGTTATATACTGCCGAATTTCAAAAACTTCAATGTAGGACATTATTTTGTTGATAGTGTAAATATTCCACATAAAAAAGTATTCGTCAGTTTTAGTTATACGTTTTTATATGCCTTATTTTGCTTGCCCTTATCATTTGTAGTTTTTAAGAGAAGGGAATTTGCCTGAGATATTGACATGAGAAAATACTCATTACCAAGAGTAACTATTATTTCATCATTAATTATATCTATGCTTTCCGGACTGTATTTCTTACAATCCAGAATCAATCATCTAAGAAAAACATCTTATCCGGAGTCCTTATACCTTGACCCATCGGAAACTATACCGATGATACTTCTGGGCAGCTTTAGGGGGATTTTAGTCGATTTCTTATGGATTCGAAGTATCGCAAGATCTGAGGAAAAGAAATTCTACGAACTACTTGCCATAAACAATCTAATTGTAAAATTACAACCACAATTTCCATCTGTATGGATATTTCAGGCATGGAACATGAGCTATAATATTGCCTACGAATGGGAATCGCCGGAAAATAAATGGAAATGGATCAAAGCGGGATTAGATTTTGCCGAAAAAGGCGCTTCAAAGAATCCGACAAGTGGCGATTTGTTTTTTGAGATTGGTTATATTTATTTTCATAAATTTGATTCCAAAAGCATTAAATATGCTGATTTTTATAGAAAACAATTAATGGAGGAAACAGGAAAGGACAATTATGAGCTAGCGCTCTATTGGATAAGAAAATCCTTAGATTACAATTCAACACTTCGTAGTAAACTTGTAATTGAAAGAACTGTGTGCTATATACTATGGCGCGCCTCACTCCGAGCTGAAAAAGAGGGTAAATTGAGGGATGCTCTTAAATATACAAAAGAATCTATTAAAGAATGGGAAAGCTATCTGGAGAGGCATCCTGATGACCCGGATGGGAAGGCTGGAAGTTCTTTAAAGCTGATTAACGAGAAAAAAATACAACTTGAACAAAAAATTTAGAAAGGTGAATTAAATGGTAAAAGAATTTTTCCGGCACAGGTTACTGAGTAAGGTAATACTATTATTTATTATTACAATTTTTATGTCGCAGGGGGCAATATATGCAACACCGAGTGGTCATGCAGGTAAGGCCCAACTTGCAACACCCAGTGCAGAATCAGTAGCGGCTAAAAGTGCCCACAGAGCAGAATCATACCATGATACGTCAATACCCCATCTTTGGTGGCTTGCACCGCTTGGTGCGATTTGCGCACTGTTCTTTGTTCGTAAATTCTATAAAGAAGTGATGAGTTACCCCGAGGGTGATAAAAAGATGGTTGAGATCGCCGGGCATGTTCGAGAGGGGGCTTTTGCCTATCTGAAACAGCAATACAAAGTTGTCGCCATATTTTTTATATTTGTATTCATTGCACTTCTAATACTTTCCTTTGGATTAAAGATTCAGTCCGGATTAGTGCCATTTGCCTTTCTGACAAGCGGATTTTTGTCGGGGCTTGCAGGATTCCTGGGAATGAAGATGGCAACAAATGCAAGCGCAAGAACAACAGAAGGGGCAAAGAAGTCATTGGATCAGGGCTTGAAGATAGCTTTTAAAAGTGATACAGTGATGCGATTAATTGTTCTTTAACTGGGTCTTTTAGATTTGTATGTATGGTTCTTTATTCTTCTAATGTTTATAGTTATTTTCCTTACTGAGATGGCTGTAATACTTCCAT
>PVMS01028342.1_pt1 | contig 14085 bp, 17 predicted proteins | sample 1853461 | NCBI WGS metagenome assembly PVMS01 (sample SAMN08582032, study PRJNA380276) | Marine sediment metagenome, whole genome shotgun sequencing project. | isolation source: ocean sediment barecode stripped | collected 2017 | reverse complement strand
CCATAATCCAAGTTTATAGATGTATTAGCTATATTTTCAGATCCCATATAATCTGAGGAAGTAATTTTTACTAAGGCATATACATCACTATCGACATCGGCTATTATGCCTTCGTTATTAAAAGGCATTGAAATATTATTAACACTTGCATCTGGACCTATTATTGATTTTGAAGGGTCTGTAGATGTACCCTCCCAGGCACCACTTATATCTGATTCTATTACCGTAAAACCGGGTGCTTGAGAAGGATTTACTTGGAGCCACGGGTTTAACCATGGTGTTAGTGTAGAACCTCCCCAAAATTCGGAAACAGCATTATTTGCGATTGTTGTTTTCTCCAAATTTTTACGAGTTACATTGGTAGTACATAACATTCCCTTACCATCACAATCTTCGCACAAGACATTACCTCGTGCTAAATCTTGTTGCATTTTATAGCTAGAAACAGATCTAACTGTGCCTTTTTTGTACAATTTTATATTTTTAGAACCACAAGTTTTTTTCCCCATTTGAAACTTTTTTTTAGTTGCGTTATAAATATATGCACTTTTCTTATCTCTTATCCTATCACTAGAACTTAAATTTGGTTTATTATTATTAAAAGGATTCATATACTAAATAATTAGAATATAAATTATACAGAATTTTTAGTGAATTTAATGTTTTTTGTTCCATCTTCTACGCATGATAAATAATTTTGTTTAGTCTCATTTCCTCTTATTTGAGAATTTGAACACTTTATATTATTTTGTTGTAGTTCAATATTCATTCTAGCACCAGCACCAAAATTGGAGATAAAGGGGGCGGTGATTGCATAATTTTGGCACCAAATGCTCTCAATATCAAAACTTATAGGGTTAGGACCAGCAAAAATGGGAGTAAAACCTTGAACCCTGAATTCTGAAATTGTATTAGGTTTGAAAGAGGGATTTTGTATTGAACCATCAACGGGAGGAAAAATAGTTCCCTGCCACAATGGCTCATTTTTTCTTGAATTAATAGTTAAAAAAATCTTAAATATATCCACACTAAATTTTGTTCCTCCTAAGAACCCTCCAGTATTATTGTTAATAATTTGAGTACCAGCAAAACATGTTTTCAAAACTACTGCTGTCGCGGCGCCATTGTCCAGGTTGTTCAACTGCCCAGTAAATGAAAAAACACAAAAATTATTTAATATCTGATTAATATTGCTTCTATCATAAAGATCAGCCGCACTAGCGAAGCTTCCAGTAGACTTTCCTATTATTCCTGTGTAAACAATCGTTGTATTTATACTTGCTAGTTTTAAAAAATTTGGTTTTCCCAAATTTTTTGTATTACAATTATTATCTTGTTCAAATAATAAATTACTTGGGTCAATAATTACACCAGACCCATCTAAGTTTCTTGGTATTTTAATTAAATTTGTAATATATCCATAAGGGAATGACGCCCAACCAGGTCCTATTAAAGATTTTGAAATATCTGTGGGCGAACCTCCCCACACACCATCAACATCAGAGATAATTACGTTTGTATTTTGTACATTTGTAGCTGTATCTCCCCCGGATGGAATAATACCAGAATCCATAGACAGAACAGACAAATTATTATTTCCCATGTTTATTTTTGTATTTTTTTTTTGGTGTATAAGTGGCTTACAGAATGTGCCATTATTATCACAATCATCACATAATGCAGCGCCTCGTGATAATTTCATGTTCATTTTAAAACTATTTGTACTACGTATTGTGCCATTATCATAATATTTTACATTTTTATTACCACATGTTTTGGAAGATTGGTAATTCATTTTCTGTGATTGATAAATTGTTTTATCACGTTTATTTTTAAGTCTTTCACTGGCACTTAATACAGGCTTATTGTTACTAAATGGGTTCATACTACCTTTTAAATTTTGATAACGAGGCATTATTTATATGATATACCATTACATAAATAATTATCCATATAAACAAGTAAAAGCAAATGCCATTGACATATCCATATTATTTAAATTAATAACTCTTCCAAATTCATCTACAACTATTATACGCAATTTTTCAATATCCACTGGACCAAAATAATTCCGAACAAAATCTCCCGGATTAAACTGGTCTGCTAAAGATGTACCTTGTGTAATAGTAGATAAAAGTGGAGCTAAAGAAATTCGTGCTAAAATATTATCACGACCTAAAGATGAATTATAAATTGGCTCTACTAAGTTAGCATAATTTTTATTAAAATCATCAACAACCACATATAAATATTTCGTGCCCCAAGAATCGTATACACCTTCCGAAACATAAGCAGTTGATGCCTTATATTCAGCCATTCTAAAACCTAAAATCCAACCGAAATTTTGCGCTATATTTGTACTGGTTGTATCTATATCTGCTGGCGCAGTATTATTTTGAGATGGGTCAGTAATTGTGTATGTTTTAGAACCGGTTGTGGTGGGTGCTGGTCCTCGTGTTCTATTAAATGCCAATTGTAAAAACGCCGCGGGATTGGGAGTTGTAGTCGGTAATGCAAAAATTGTTCTAAGAGATGGGATATCAATACTGCATTGTGGACACTCTTCAGATGCTTTTCCTGTTGCTTTTTGTATTTGGGTATTAATCATATTTTGCATGGTTTTCCTCTCATATGTACCATCTGGAATAGCAACATAATACCATGATAAAACCAAAGGAAGATCTTTTTGCCAGCCAAGCCAGAAAAAATTATTACCTAACGACTTTGATATTTGAAAATAAGTATTGGGAAATTCAAAACCAGTTAATTCCATACTTATAACATCTTTTAATTTCGTTGGAAGAGTCGTTAAGTAATCAGTAGCGAGAGTACCATAATAATCATTTCTAAATTTTGAATTTAATGCAATTACTTTTTTATATACAGGCTTCGGAATACCTTTTAAATCTAAAGGAATTCCACCACCCTTAATAAAATTATTTTGTACCTGCCTTTTTTGAACCATATGTCCATTTCCAGGATGTACAGGAGTTGTTTTTAATTGGGCCAAATTTTTTTTGTGTGCTTGAATTAATTTTTCTTTTGCTTGTGATAAAAATCTTAAAATTTGTTGTTTTTTGCTAGCATCAATACTGTCGTCTGTTTTAATCTTTTCCGTAAGATCATTATCCGCATTAACTATATGTTCGAGTGTATAAGGTGATGTAAGATTAAACAAATCATCGAGTTCGCTTACTGTATAGTCTTTAATGTCTAATTTCCAATAATCACTCATATATATATATAAACTATGCAAAATATTTAAACGATATTTATTTCAAACATTCATTTAATCTCTCCATTGCGAGGAATTGAATACCTATAGTTGGAAATAATTTTATATAACTAGCAGGCAACCCTCTATATAAACCATAAAGTCCTTCATCAGCAATAATTTTTTTAACACAATCAATGATACCATTATATTTTGGAACACTTTTATCGAAATTTTGTAACTGTAATCTTCGTCTAATTAAATCACTAGGATACGTTATTGTTACAGCAGTAGTACCAGCCATTCCTCCACCGATTACTTTAATTATGTCTTTATTCCAATTTGTATGATTTTCCAAATATTCACGATACGTAAAATAAGTTGAAAAACTTAAAGCTGTAAATGGAGCAAAACCCAAAATACTCATGCGTAAACCTTTAAACATATCCGTTATAGGAATAGAACGACATGCATCTAACAATCCCTTATAATGTGAATTGCAAGTTTGTAAAGTTAACCGCGATCTAATTGTTTCTAAAGGATACGTCAATGTTATTGAAATGCTACCTCCCATGCTGCCTGCCAATAAATTCTTAATTTTTTCATTTTCGATTTCCTGAAATAGATGTTTTTTTGTAAATTCAAATATACCATAATTAATTGCTGTTTGCGGAAAAACTCTAATACAATTTGTACCATTCCCTTTCCATAAATATCGCCAACCTTCTTTTTTCAATACAGCCCTAACTGTTGAATTTGGTATAAATGCATTCTGTCTTTGAATTTTATATAATTCTAATGGTGCAGTAAGTGTTCTAGAAATAACACCGGATAATCCTCCAATTACAAGATCTATCAACATTTGTTATAATGTACAATATTATCTTTATAAGCATTATAAAGATAAATTGAAAATAATTAGATACAACACATTATTAATATATATATGTATACACTGTATTTTGATGGCGCTAGTCGTTCAAACCCAGGTCCCGCCTCCTATGGAGGTGTTATTTACGATAAAAATAATAATGAAATAGCTACCTATAAAAAATATATTGGAAAACATACTAACAACGTAGCTGAATATCTAGGATGTTTTCATGGTGTACAAGCTTGTATTCAAGAAGGTATTAAAAATGTTACAATATACGGAGATTCAAAATTAGTTATAGAACAAGTAAGCGGTCGATGGAAAGTTAAAAGTGATAATATCAGACCTATTTATAATGAAATTAAAAAAGTCCTAGACACCACTCCATTTGAAACGATAGAATTTAAACATGTGAAAAGACATAAGAATAAACGCGCTGACCAATTAGCTAATCAAGCATTAGATGAACATTTTAGTCGATAAGAGCTATAGCGCAACCAATATCATCGTAATTATCTTTTGGAATTTTTGTGTATCCATTTATCCATCTTTCCTCGTAAATATAGTTCCACGATTGACACCAACTTTTTTTAACTTCTGTAACTATGGTTTCTGCTGTGGCACCTTTTGAAATCATATCGATATAAGTAGCTTCCTTCTCCAGCGCGGTAACATCCCATACACCATCTGTACAAGCCAAAATAATATATTTTTTCTCGTCTTCTCTTGGAACAACAACTTTCGTTAAGGAATGTTCAGCTAGCGAGAGTCGATGTTTCTTTTCATCAGCACTATTTTTAAGGAAACGCGTAGGATAATGACCCAGTGAACGTGTCATATTTATACTAGAAGTGTCATCGAAATGAAAGTATGCACTGGGCTCCATAGTAATTGTTGTAGAATCAATTGGCTTCATTCTATAGACATCATCACGTAGTATACCATTAGGAATTTTTTTACCATTCTTCTTCCAACTAATTCTTATAAACATAGCCTCTTCAGGTCGCCGTTGTTCCAATCTTGCTACGTCTTCAAGAAAGTTAATATCATGATCAACTGTTTCTGCTGTTTTTGTCCATGATTCACCATTATTTTCCCAGATTTTAATAGTAGAGTCCCCAATAGTAAAACACTCAAATCGGTCCTTATAGATTAATACAACCGACAACGTACATCCTTGTTTTGTGTTATACTGGTCCGAAAAGGCGGCAAGCCCATTGTGCAATGAATGAAATAATGGACTTACGTAACCTCCACTTGGGTCTATATCATTTTTATACCAATCTTTGTTTTGAAATATAACATGCCAATTCAAGTTTTTTATAAATTCTCTTAAAACATGTTTTTTTGTTCCTCCGCCATGACCGTCACTAACAATCAAATAATCAAACTCTTCAGTCGAACCATGTAAAGCGACATCTTGTTTGCTAAGATTTTGTAAAACAAAACTGCTCATTTTTGCCATTTTTCGACAATCTTCCTTTTCTTCAGCGTTGTTGGGAATATTGATAGTAAGTGCTGCCATTATTGACTTATTGTATGCTATAGTGTTTAATACGTTTATGCTATCAATTAATGTCAATTCAATTTTTATTAGTAATCTAATTGTTCTCCCAAACTTTTCATTATAGCATGTTCGTCTTTTTCACATATATCTTTCCCATTAATCATTCCTATATTATGTAATGATTCATGTAATATTGTACCTACTAAAGCTTCGTTTGACATCTTAATTGCAGATATGTAAACACTATAGCCATCACTGTATCCATATAAACACTCATCATCGGTATATAATGTGGTATTTTCAACCATCGAAACTGCTCTGTTCATATCAACATTTATGATTGGATTTTGATTATAGTATTTCTTTTTGGCAAAACTTTCGAATGCTTTTATAATTCTGTTACTTTCTTGTTGCAATATGTATTTTACTATAATTTTGGCACGATTTATTCTTTTTTGAGACACTTTTGGTCCAGATAAGTCTCTATAATCTGGAAATAAACATTTTCCCCAATGCAATTTTGAAAAACCTTTTGTTGTATTAGTTATTTGTTTATAGGAAGATGTCTTGTTGACTTGTTTAGATTTTGAATGATTTGTTTTGATACGTTTTTTACGATTGTAAGGCATTCTTTTACTTAATTACTTTTATTATAATTTAATCAGGTTCAATTTTTAGTTCCTTTTTTTTAGTGCTTTATTTTTAGTGCTATTTTTTAAGTAAAAATTATTTAAAAAATAACTTATATAGATAAGTAATGGAATTAGATTCTGAACAAAAGATGATGACTTACGTAAGAACACTAAAATATTTAGTTGTTTTTCCTGATAAAAAAACAAAGATTTATAGTTCTCTCCGTGATATTAGTGAAGATATATGTATTGACCATACAACAATTTCAAAAAAATTAAAGAATGAAACAGGAGATATATTTATTTCAAAAGGTACAGATTTTATATTTTGGATTCAGAAGATTTAACCACGTATCACCAGAGCTAGCCCACCGACTGGGCGCCTAGTTTACTTATGTTAATATTTGATAGTTCCACGACTCGTCCGCTGCCGTTGCCTCAGCCTGTACCGTTGCCTCAGCTTTCGCTCGCTTCGCTGCCATAGCCATTTTATCTTCTTTACATAAATAAGCGGTGTCTGCCGGCTTACTATCCATTGCTTTTACTTGTTCAACTCGAGTTTTATGTTTCTTTTTTTCATCTAATAACATGATTGCCATTGCTGCGTAATTATGCAAATCAATTAAAGTATCCCGAACAGACTCAGTATCTACTAAATGAACCCCATTCTGAGTCACAGAAGACAAACGATTAATTTTATCACCCATTCTGACAATGACACCTACTGGACCAAAGTTGGCAAAAGAATCGCCATAGTCAGCATTTTTCTTCTTGAAAAGTTCTAATCCTTCGGATTGGACTTTTTGCATTTGTTGAACCCTCTTGTTTGTAGGCGAAAGAGACATTATATTTCTATAATAGATTAAAATATAATGTTTTTAATTCAATTTTTACTTACCACAGCAGCGACATCGGCCTCCAGCTACGCATGTTCTTTTCGCACTTGGTGATATATAACAGCCCGCAGTAGCTATGGGCGGTATTCTATTATCACAACAAACCAAATCTTTTGGCAGGGTTTCATCTTGACATTTTCTAGTCGTTAATTTTTTATTACAATCACAACGTGTTCCAGTGCGTATTCTAGGCTGGCCAATATAAGCTGTTTTATTTATGATAGTAGGCATTTGCTCTGCTCTTAAAACGCCTCCTACTCTGCGTGCTAAATAACGCTGATAAGAACCATGTTTTCTATCTACACCGCGATTATTCTTATATGCTGTCCTATTTCTAAGATGTCCCATATTATAACAGGCACGTCCGTCATACAAACCTTTACTTTTCTGCAGAGAAGCAGACAAATCTCCAGGACCACCTGCAGTAAGTAATTTTCCTGGATTGGTACATTGACCAACTTGTTTGCTGACAATTAACGAACGTCTTTTAAGAAGTCCCATAGAAGAACTCATGCGACTTTGTTTGTTAATTTTTTTTCTTCTAGTAGCATTAATTACACAATTTTTAGTACTAGAACCATTTGGACATGTGTAACAATTATCTAAATAAGCATTATTATAACAATTTGGATCTCCCATTTATATATAATACATAATAAAAATTGATACAAATAGGTTTAGTTTAAATGTAACTAACAATGCCAAACTGTCCTTATTGCTCTAAAGCATTTGGTCGTATTTCAACTCTACAAAATCATTCCGCATTCTGCGCTATTCGCCATCAAGGTAAATATGCGGCCAAAAATAGTACAGATGAATTAGATATTCCACCATTGAGAGATATGTATATCGTATTACAAAAACTAGTGATGGAAAATGAAAAGTTGCATAAGAAAATAGCAGATCTAGAAAAACTAACTCATAAAGAAAAGAAACGAATACCATTAGTAGATTGGTTAAATGCTAATAAAAGACCCAAAGTAGATTTTGTAGACTGGGTTAAAGAGATTAATGTAGCACAAGGTGATTTTCATCGTATATTAACTGTTAATATAGTGAATGTAATTATGGATATCATTAGAAATAATATCGACACAAACGATATTCCTGTCTGTAGTTTTGATCAAAAATTAAAAACTATCTTTATTTATACACAAAAATCATGGAGAATAGTAGAAAAGGGTGAATTTTATAGATTTATAGACAATATTATACGAAAATTAACTGGTCAATTAAATCATTGGATGCAACGAACAGAACTACAACTTCAAACCAACGAAGAAAAATTTCATATGTATACTAAGAAAATTTATAGTATTGACACAGAAGAAGTCGCACGTAGAATTCATCTCAGATTATATAATCATATAAAATACAATTTGAGAAATATAGTGGAATATGAATTTACTTTCTAGTACGCTTACGTTTGATGGTTTTACGTCGTCGCGTAACTATACGTTTTCGTTTTATGGTTTTACGCCGAGGTGATTTTCCTACTTGAAAATACAAAATTTCTGTTTTTAATTTACTCACTGGTAATGTGAATTTGTATGTTTTGTTCAAATACCCTATATCTCTACCTGTTACTAATATATTAGGTCCGCGCAAAATTTTTTCAAATGTAAATGGACCTCTAAAAGCTACCGATTCTCTATCATAATAAATTTGAGCGCCCTTTTTAAGTTTCTTATAAGTTTCCTTAGTTAATCGTTGTACTTTTGGTCCATAAACTATTTTGGGATAGCTACCAATAGGCGCACCTCTTGCACTTCTTTTATACGCTAATTTATCATTTTCTATTGTATTCCATTGCTGTCCGCGTTTATTTTGGATACTAATATATTTTGTTGTAAACTTATTTAATATACTAGGTTCATCTCCTTGAAGTTGTGGGCTTCTTTCAGGAAAAATAGAAAGTGATGTAGGTGACCTAAATTTTGTTTTTGTTAAACTTTTTTTTTTATGTTTTCTTTTTCTTGTTTTAGATTTTGGCATATATATATTACAAATATTTTTTGGTAAAGGCCTCTGGTGTCATCAATGTTAGTTTTTTCTTACGCGCTTCTGTTGCTTTACTTGTATCTGCATCCAGAGTAGGTACTAATACTATAAAGACTTTACTGCTAGCACTTCCCGATATTTTTCCTCCTCTAGCTTTAATTTCCGTCTCCAATGCTTTATCCCTAAATCCAGTTAAGAGAATTTTTTTACCAAATAATGGGTGAGATTCATCTATCTTTGATTCTGCTTGCGTTAGTTTAGACTGTAACTTAGTTTCATGGATAAATTCTAAAAATTGCGGAATTCTAGTGACAAATAAGCTAGCAGTTTTTGCTGCAAATCCTTCAATACCTCGCACCAGACTTTCTTTCTCTTCCACGCTAGCATCCATAGTTAAAATATCGGGATATTCTGCCAAAATAGCAGACAATCTACTTTCACCCATGCCTCTTCCAAATATATTTGTAGCATTCATTAATTCAGGCAAAGGGATAGTCTCGATTTTGCTTTTTAAACTAGGGTAAATCTTAGAGGCAGTTTTTTCTTTAAAACCTTGTACTGTTAAGAAGTCTGCTTTAGACATGCGTAAAATTTTTGGCACACTATCAAAACCACTATTAATTACTTTTAATATATTTCCTTCTCCAAATCCAGCCACCTTCAAACCATCTTTAAAGAAGGATACAATGTTTTTATCACGGACATCAGAGCTGGCCTCTGAATCTTTAAGCAAGGCGTCAACATGCGTTTCACTCCATTTCCAAGGCACATCTGGAAGTTTAGGCTCATCAGCAGGAACAATCACTTCTTCAATCTTAGGAATAACATCCCCACTTCGACTCAAACGTACAATAGCTCCTATACCAATGTTATTATCTATAACATTTTTGATATTATGTGCTGTAGCAAATTCGATGTCTGCTCCGCGAATATGAACCGGTTCTATTTGAATAACAGGTTTTAAATAACCATATTTACTGATTGAATAATTTACATCAACCACTTTTGCTTCTACAACTTGGTCAGATAAAACCATCTTAAATGCGAAAGCATGTGTCGGATTCTTATTTTCACGAGGATAAATTTTATCATTTACTACAATTATACCATCGATTTCATACTTGTAAGCCGAACGCCAATCAACCAATATCTCTGATAAAGATTCGTTGGTAATTTTCTTTGCTGTTGTATTTTTCACTGTAATAGCACCATGACTTTCCAACCATTGCATTTGCACTAGGTTTTAATTCTGGTTTAATAACCTCATAAGCTACTAAATTCAAGTCTTTCCATTTACTTACTTCACGGCCTTTTGAATTCATCATTCCGCCCACGAAATTTCTGGCACTTTTGTATCCTTTCCCTTTATATTTTTTATTAAATAGTGCAATAGGAACAATTAATTCACCACGAATAGTAATATCTTCTTCCGTAGGCAACTTAAGATATGGAATCATATGACTAAGATCTAAACCATTTGTAGCACCACCTCGAGAATACAATCGTTTCTGCCCATGTTCAGAACTGTACATTACGGACATCCCATCTAATTTTGCTGAAATAACATAAGGACCCTTAAATTTCTTTTTCCATCGGGTTAAAGCACCTGTATCAGGCTTTATTTTTTCCATAGAACCCATATAATAAGGCAATGCTACTTTGTTTTTCTCTACAGGAGCACCGACTTCTGTAATAGCAATATTGTCTGGATAGTTACGCTGAATATATTCTTTTAGAATATCATATACATTATCTGAAATGACGGGTTTTTTATTATAGTAAGCGTCATTAGCATAATGTATCATGCTTGAAAGTTGTTCTTCTGATAGAGGTTTTAATTCGGAAATACCATCTTTTGCTAGTGCTAGTAGGGCTTTTCTTGACGCAAACTTCTTAGATGCTTTTTTTTTTCCAATTTTGATCTTTTTTTTTAGACTTTTGACTCTAGGTTTTTTGCGTTTTGATTTACTTTCCTTCATTTCACCAGGAGTTACTACTATGCCTACCTCAGCCGTTGGCTCGTCTGCAGATTTTAATACAATAGCTCTACCATCGACACGCTCAGTAGGCTTTTTATATTCAAGACCTAGGAATTCAAAGATAGAACGTTCAGTAGGAAACAAGATATCTAGTCTTGCTCCTTTCTTTTTACCAGCCATTTTATACAATCCGTGCTCATTCATACTATAACCCAAATCAAGTGCTCGCTGACGCATTACTACATTAAATGCTTTACTTCCTGTGAAATAAAGTATAGCGAATGCATATTCAGAAGGCGAAGCATACATGAAATCAATACGACGGGGAGTTTGACCTGGTAACTTGCCAATGGCCATACTTTTTGTTTTACCTTTTGTAAGTATTTCAATAATAATACCTCTATCTTGAAGAGCTTTAATAAATTTATTAAAGATGGATGAATCATTTTGATCATTGGTAAGAATTATATCTATATCACCAGAGTTAGCAGCTCCTCGTCTGAAAGAGCCTACTATTTCAAATCTTGAACCAACATGTTTAAGTTTACTAAATACATTCGCTAAAACGTTTTGATATTCATTAATTTCAGCTCGTGGAATACGTTTTTCAATATCTTCAAAGTATTTTAATCCCAATTTTTGATTTTTATTTAATAATTCATCCTGTCTAGCTCGCAGTTCATCTAAGGTAGCAATACCAGCAGCTACCAGTTGTTTTGCCTTTTTTGGTCCAATTCCATAGATTTTAGGGAATAAATAAACTGGGTCACCTTTAGCTCGCTCTAGTGTTTTCAACTTGCCAGTAGTTAGATATTCGTTAAATTTTTCCATAATTGTTTTTCCAATGCCTGGTAATCCTTTTAACTGTTTAATATCCGTAATAGGTTTTTGATAAATCATGATTGTTTCGGCTGCATTGTGATATGCTCGAGCGCGAAAAGGTTCTCCCTTTAATTTCATTAAATCTTCTAATTCTCCCAAAATCCCAAGTAGAGATTTATTTAATCCTTTTGATTTAGGAGTTGCTGTCTTTTTCTTGATTCTAATCTTCTTAGGCATTTTTACTCTTATTGTGGGTCTGGCTTTAATACTCTTCTTTTTCTTTTTATCAATTTTTTTAATCGTAATCCTTTTACCTTTTAATTTTTTAATTTTTTTCATGGTAGCTTTTTTTATAGTTACCCTTGGTTTTTTACTACAATAACCATAGGTTTTAAGAGTTCTTCGCTTAGGTTGTTTTGTACTTAAAGAAGTTGCACAGATATCACCTTTTTCTGTTGGAACACACTTGTCATGTTCTTTCCACTTATAAGTGAATGGAAAGATACAGGGTCCCGTTTTGACTTTTTGATTTTTTTCTTTTTTCCCTTTATTATTAACATCACTTCCGAACATTATATATTAATTTTTTATTTTTTTTTCTTAAAATATGCTTTTAAAAAACTAGGTTTTAAGATATTATCTAAGTATTGTTTGCGATTTTTCTCTTCTTCTGTGCGTTTGACTGGTCGAAAGGAAAGTGGTTCTGTAATTTTAGGTTGTGGTAGTTCTAAAGAAGGAGTATCCATTATCTATAAATAAATAATATAAAATTAATATAAGAGAATGATTGCAGCAAAAGGATTTGCGATTCAAAAAGTGTTGAAAAATGGAAAATTAATAAATGAACAAGGTATTATGGGCGAATTCGATGATAAACAAGGAGCTAGAATTGTTGAAGTTAGTGATGGTAAAGCCAAATATACTGAGTTAACTCCTAATGACATCATGAAATTAATTAGCCATCCGGCAAGTCATGATAATTTAGAACATCGCATTGCTAAGTTAGCAACTAGAAAACATAGACGTCATCACCATAGACGCCATTCTAGAGTAGCTAGTGGACATCATACAAAACGTCATCGTCACAGACATAGGCGAAAAAAAAGAAAACATCGTACACATAAACATAAACATCATAGAATACATCATCGCCATCGACGTCATAGGACCAAACGTAGAAGAAGAAGAAGATAAATTAATATGCTAGTGTAATAATTTTCTCTATCAGAACTCTTGGAATATGTTTTAATTTGAAGAGTTCTATAAAAGCTCGTTTTTCATTGCGTTTTTGCACAACTCGTTTTATATTTTTTTGAAATAGATTGATTTTACACTGACGGTCGTGGTGGAAAATGGGTCTGAAAATGGTTGGATTAGTTCTCAATCTATAACCCAAACACAAAGTAGTATAGTTAATCCAACATGCCTCGTGAGAATTTACCTTTGGGTGGTTTTGCATGGAATCGTCGTCTCGCAAATAATGTCTGCTCGGACGAATATGAGCAAAACGTTGCCACTGCGGAACATATTCCTTTACCTGATCCCAAGAGTTCTCCGGTAAAATATGATTGGTGACATATGGGGAATTAACAACGTGCTTTCTGTAGTTTGTGATATCCATAATTATATATTTAAACCTCCAATTTATTACAATTCAATTTTTACATAGCATTTATTATAGATTGTTGTTCAGTAGATAATAAATGTCGGGATTTCTTGTATTTTTTGGCATGCCATGTATCCATCATAGAGAGATATTTGGAAGATGCATAAATAAGAATACATTTGATATCATGAGTAGTTATAGATTCAATTCGTGCATCACGAAATTCTCTAACAAAACGGACAAAATTAATAATATACTCTTCTTCTGGAGGGAAAATAAAAGTCATCACAGAATGATTTCTGACGATTGTGCGGCCAATTCCTTCCATTTCATAATTCATATAATGCATTTCACAATTATTTTTTTCGGCTTTCTTTATGAACATGTCATAAAGATTTGTCATACTCCCTACCATGCGCATCTCAAAAGCTACTACTATTTGATATCCCATTTACATTTCCTAAAGAAAATTATTACGTTGAAAATGATTGACAATCTACAATAATGTAGAGCGTAAGTATATTAATAATATTATTATATTTAAGTATAAAATG
>PVMS01080912.1_pt1 | contig 14086 bp, 19 predicted proteins | sample 1853461 | NCBI WGS metagenome assembly PVMS01 (sample SAMN08582032, study PRJNA380276) | Marine sediment metagenome, whole genome shotgun sequencing project. | isolation source: ocean sediment barecode stripped | collected 2017 | reverse complement strand
GTGGATCTTTAATGGATACAATTGTGGGTCTAGACATCAATACTTCTGAAATTGAAACCTTCATTCCAAAAATTAGAAATTTGATTAAAAAAGTCCATCATATCCGTCATTTTGGTGCAAATGCCCTAGAACTCTGTTATGTAGCTGACGGTAAGATAGGGGCTTTTGTAGATATTCGTGGAAAACTCCGAACAACTGATATGGCTGCTGGTTACCTAATACTTAAAGAGTCAGGAGGAATTCTAACTGATATTGAAAATTCTCCATTGGAAGCGAAATTAGATCCAAAAACGAGAGTTAACTTTATTGCCTCTGGAAATATTGAAATTCACAAGAAAATTCTCAACTTAGTGAAAAAACTTTGATATTATTGTTTTGCAAACAAATATTTTTTACTAGGATACATTATGTTTCAAATCTAAACCTTAATCTTAATTGAACAAAAAATTTATAGAAAGCTCTGCTCCTTTTTTCTATAGTGGAAAAGTATGTCATCAGACGATAAAGATTATCCGGATTGGTTTACAAAACGACGCAAACGTGTTTCGCGTGATCCTTTTTTTGGCGATATCGATCGTATGTTTCATGAAATGGAAAAAATGATGGAAGAAAAATTCAAAAGTTTTACCCAAAAAATTCCCAAGGATTACGTAAAAGAACGTAAACTTAAAGATGGTAGTACTGTGAAAGAATGGGGCCCTTTTGTATATGGTTATAGCATGAAAATAGGACCCGATGGTAAACCGGAAGTTCGTCAGTTTGGAAATGTCAAAAAAAGTCTAGAAGGTCCTGAAATAAAAAAAGAACGAGAACCCCTTGTAGATGTTGTGGAAACTAATGGCGAGGTCCATGTTGTTGTTGAACTACCAGGAGTGGAAAAGAGTGATATTAAACTCTTCGGTAATGAAGATAGTATTACAATATCTGTTAACACAACTAAATCAAAATATTATAAAGAAGTGCAACTACAAACCAAAGTAAAAGTAAAAGAAGCAAAATCATCGTATAAAAATGGTGTATTAGAAGTTGTCTTGCCAAAAATTGCACCCTCAAAAACTCCTGAGGGTGAACCAATCGACATAAACTAATGCCTTTTGCTTTTTTTCTCTTTAATTGTTATTTCAATATTGGTGTTTACATGAGTGATAACTCAGAAATCAAAAAACTAAAATCGATATGTAGCGAAGCGAAAAAAGAAGGTAAACTTTCTGGAACAAACCTTAAACAGTTATACAATCTTTTTGGACAAAGATTCACAAAAGCTCTTGATACACTCAAAAACAATCGGGTAAAAAAATATCTTTTCAAGCCTGGATGTAAAGTTGTATGGGTAGTTATTGGGCGTGAAAGAGAATATTTAGTGATTCCTGAAGCTGATTTTTGTACTTGTGACGATTTTTATTATCGTGTCTTGGATAAAAAAATACACTTTTGTTATCATCTAATCGCACAAAAAATCGCGCAAAATCTTGGTTGGTATGAAACGATAGAAGAAAGCACTGATTTATATGCTTCTTTAATGAATGAATGGAAAAAAGCTACTACTTAAATATCAATATGCTAATGAGTATTCAGAAAGGCTGATCTTAATGGATTTAAGTGCATATTTCCTAACATTCGAATATATTCTCATGGCTTCAACGTTTATTGCTCTAGCATTAATTTTCTTATACTCTTATTATGCGACAGATGAAGAGCAAAAAAATAAGAAATAGCCTGTCGATTATTTTCTTTTTAAATGTATGAATCCATATTTAGTTTTTTTTTATTTATTTATCTTTAGACCCTTTTCATTTTAAAATCTATTTGCTTTTGATTTTTTTACACTTTAGTATTATTTTATAAAAACAAGAAATTTATAGTGCCTAAAACATCTAACCATTTGATATGTAACTATGACTGACGAAAAAATTATTGACGCGATTCTATCAAAACATTCTGAATTAAATCGTAAAAAAATATGTGAAGAATTGGCAATCGAAAAACAAAAAACTAGTAATCTAATTAATGATGAAACCCTTCTACGATTAATTGGGGCTAGATATGGAGTTGAGAGTGAGTTTAAGACGCCTTTTGATGGAAAACTCTCAATTTCTGATTTAATCCCTGGTTTATATAATGTCTCACTGATAGGACGGATAGTTGCAATCTTTCCCATAAAATTCTTTCAAGGTAACCATCCTGGAAAATTAGTAAGTTTGATTATTTCTGATAAGAATAATCTGCTTCGTGTTGTTATGTGGAATGAGAAAACTGAATTCATAGAATCTAATAAATTAAAACCTGGTCAAATAATTCTTTTCTCCCAAGGTTATACACGTGAAGATCCAAAAGGTAACGTTGAGTTACACATTGGCCAAAAAAGCAAAATAACTATTTTGCAAAATACTGGCAATCTGGACGATTATCCTTCTATCAGAAAATTTTCCACAAAAATTGGAGAGATTACTCCCAAACTAGAAACAGTTCACCTTATAGGTACTGTTAAAAAAGTTTTTCCAGCTTCTAGATTTTCTAGGAGTGATTCAAGCGAAGGTATAGTTCTGCGTTTTATAGTATTTGATAAAACAGGTGAATTACCTGTTATTGTTTGGAATGAAAAAGCTGAGAGTTTAAAACCCGTTATCAAGAAAAATGTAGTTTTAATGTTGGTAAACATAAAAGTAAAATTAACTTCAAATAACTCGATAGAGTTACATGCAAATTTTAATACTTATATTGATAAGTTCTGTGGAAAAAAGAATGGTGATATTTTATCTGGCTAAAGAGTTCTAATTTTTTCAGCTATTTCATCACTCATTTCACTCGTAGTTGAAGTGCCACCAAGGTCTTTAGTTCGAATTTTTCCATCTTTTAATACTTCGATAACTGCTCTTTTTATTTTAGTTGCTGCCTGTTTTTCACCTAAATAATCCATCATCATGGCTCCTGCTATTATTGTTGCTGTGGGATTTACCACGTTTTGCCCTGTGTATTTTGGAGCCGACCCATGTACAGGCTCAAACATGCCATACTTATAACCAATATTAGCGCCTGCTGCTAAACCTAAACTGCCAGTAACTTGAGCTGCTTCATCAGATAGTACGTCACCAAACAAGTTAGTTGTAACAATCACATCATAAAATTCTGGTTTTTTAATCAGATGCATAGTCATAGCATCAATATGTGCTTCATCAACTTTAACTTCAGGATACTTTGGAGCTAGTGACTTCACTGCATCTTTGAAGATTTTTCCAGTTAACCTCAAAATATTGCCTTTATGGACATATGTCAAATGCTTTTTTCTTTTGGATGCCAATTTAAAAGCATGCTCTGCAACTTTTAAGGAAGCTTCTCTTGTAATTATTCTGAGAGCTACACCTACTCCTGGTGATAACTCGTATTCAACACCTGAATACATCCCTTCAGTGTTTTCCCTAACAACTATTAAATCAATATTAGGTTTTAACGCCTCTACATTTGGAAAAGAACGACAAGGTCTAACATTTGCAAATAAATCAAACATCTTTCTTATTTGAACTGCTGCGCTAACTGGAGCTCCTGGTGTTTGAGGTGTTGTCATTGGACCCTTAAGGCAGGCATCAGTCTTTTTGAGGAGGGTTATGGTTTCTTCAGGCAAGTTTGTTCCATATTTTTCTATACAATAAAACCCTGCGTCTCCATACTCAAAGTTGATTTTAAAATCAGTAGTTTCTACTAAAGCATCAATTACCTTTGTTGTCGAATTGGTTACTTCTGGGCCTATCCCATCCCCTTTAAGGGTGGCGATATTGTAAATTTTAGACATAATAATAAATCCCCATATTGTTTTCGTCTGTACATAGGTCTTTTCCTTTATCAGGATTACTGTCTTTATTGCTATTTTTAAAATCTAATATTTTCATTCTTTTCGTTCTTAATCATTTTCAAAATAACAGAATTATATTGAAAAATATTGACTTTTGACAATAATGTTTGATCAAAAGATATTTTATTTCAAAAAATAGAATAATTGAATCTAATTAATTTGGATCATTTTACACAACTTGATTTTATTGTTAATTCTGCTCCTGGTACAACGTATATCCACCAGTTGAGTGGTTTAAAAGAATCTTCAAAATAAACTACAAGTCTTGCCACCGAATCAAGTGGAGCATCGGTTGGAACAATCCCTGCCCAACTCACTATTTTCTCTTCACTTGGCTCAAGTTCTAAATATTGCGAATTTCCTATCTGAGACCAATGCTCTCCCTCAAAAACAATACTTATGTTCCATCTGCCTTCATTTTTTCCAGTATTTTTAAATCCAATTTCAACCGTAAAAACCTCGCCTTGAACCTTTTCAACAATCTCAGATCTTTTTTCAGAAAATTCTAAGGGATCAGTTGCATTAGTAAACGAAAAATTGAACATTATTATTAAAAGCACAGCTGAAAAAACTATCAAACTAAGCTTTTTTTTCAATATTTTCTCTTCCTAAGTTATTCCTAGTTCTTCCTCGTTATATCTCTTCTGAAAACTTCTTCTATAAAAAAGATAGAGAACAATTATCCATATATTTTATGCTTTTAAGTTACGGAGTTAATCTCATCCTATCTCTAGGATATAGTGACACTTCCCGGATATTCTTTTTTCCAGTAAGCAACATGGTAAGTCTTTCCAAACCAATAGCCCATCCTGCATGTGGTGGCATGCCATATTCAAAAGCTTTAAGGTGATGCTTAAAACTTTCAGGATCTAAGCCTTTTTGTGTTAACCTTTCAATTAGCAGCTCTTTTCTAGAAATCCTTGATCCTCCAGAAACGAGTTCAATCCATTTCCACATAAGGTCAAATCCTTCACATTTTTCTGGAACAGTAGAACAAGGTTTTATGTAAAAAGCTTTTGAATTTGTAGGCCATTCAGTAATAAAATAGAATTGTGGATATATTTTCCCTAAAATTCTAAGAGCTTCAGTGGGTATATCTTCACCCCATTCAATTTTAATTCCTTCTTCTTTTAAATCGATTAACACTTGATCGTAAGTAATCCTCTTGAAAGGTAATGATGGTATTTCTAAAGTGTTATTTAGTATTTCCAATTCTCGTTTACAATTATTATTTACCTTACGACAAACTTGTTCAATTACGTTTTCAAGAAGTTTCATTACTCCTTTAGAATCAGAAAAAGCTTGTTCAATATCAACTGAAATGAATTCACTCAAATGTCTTCTAGTATGCGAATCTTCTGCTCTGAAAAAAGGACCGACTTCAAAAACCTTCTCAAGACTCATAACTAATTGTTCTTTATACAATTGTGGGCTCTGTGCCAGAAAAGCTTCTTCACCAAAATAATCGACAGCAAACAATTCAGCGCCTCCCTCAGTAGCTGAAGCAATAATTCGTGGAGTATGGACTTCCAAAAAACCTTCTTTGAAGAGATAATTTCTTATTGCTTCGACTGCATGGTGTTGAATTGTAAATATCGCAACATTTTGTTCTAAGCAAAGATCTAATGATCTTGCATCTAATCGAGCTTCTATATTAGCCGGAGTTTTTCCTGTAATATCTAACGGTAATTGGGTTTCAGCTGTTCCTAGAATTTTTATTTCGGTTGGAATAACTTCAAAACCTCTAGGCGACATTTTTGTTTCTTTTACAGTTCCTATAACACTAATACTATACCTTTTTTGAACAACATCAGATTTAGATAAAACTTCATCGCTTACTCTTTTTTTTGGTATCGTAATTTGAATTGTTCCGGTTCTGTCCTGTAATATTATAAAACGAATTCCACCTAAATCTCGTATCTCTTGAACCCATCCAAGGAGAGATACTTGTTTTCCATTTAATTTTGGAGTTACATCACTGGAAAAATGACTTCTGGTTACATCGCTAATCGTATCTATTTTCACGAATTATTTGCTCCTCTAATAGGCAAATTCGATACGCAAAGCGATTTTTCTGACTTTTTCGGCTATTTCCTTAATGGCTTTAAGGTCAAAAGGAATTTGCATTCCACGTTTACGTTTTAAAATTACTCTTGTTTCGGTTGTTCCATCAGGTAACCAAATGGTATTTATTGTTAGAATGTTAAGCGGCATGAATAAATCTTCGAGGAACTTACGATCATCGACTCCTTGCTCCACAATGCGAATTGATTTGCCACTTTTTTCGCTAATTGTCTTAACAATTTTGCCTCCATAACCAAGTAACCTGGGTACATCACCATGTCCAACAACAATTGCCAATGTTCTTCCAACATCAACCGCTTTAAAAAAACTAATTTTTTGCAGAGATGGATATTTCTCTTCCAAAGATAATAGTAATCGTGCTATTTTTAAATCTAATTTGCTGATTTCTCCATCCTTAACTTTAGTTGAACATTTTTGGCATAGCATACCACTCTTTAAACAGAAACTGCATAATTCAGTTTTCATATATATCCTCTCCCAATTTAAGGAGGTCCAATGGTGTGAATAATGTCTACTTTGAATCAATGATGTTATCTTTTTAAGGTTATCTCAATAGTGCTTACATTACCTGCTTTATATCCTTCTCGAGGCGGAAGTTGATCTGTTCCAATACCGATCCTTGTAACTTTTACTTCTGGTAGAAATCGGTGTCTCACTACTTCTACCACATCAATCGCTCGACTTATAGCTTTTCCACGAGCTTTAACACTAACTTCTTTTGCTCCGCCATGAAATGAAGTTACACAGGCTAATACATAGTTCATCATTGGTTTTCTTCCGATCAGCACTGAATCGGATTCAGACATCGACTTCACTCCTAGTTTCCACATTAATTTGGCTCGTTAAGCTTTTTTGTCCGTAAATAAATACATTTTGGTGTTACTTCAGACTTATATTTTCATACAAAAAATTTTAAAAAAACATTTTTTTCTGTATTTTTCATCAGTTTACCTGTTAATCTGTTCATAAAGGAGCCAGATCGTTTTATACTGCAACTATTTTAAACAAAATATTATTTTTGGCTATTTTATCTCGCGTTTACAATTTGTAACTATTAAACGTTTTTTTCTCTAATTTATTAGAGTTATCTTTCTAATAGAAATATCATAATCGTCCTTTTTCATTTTAGAAAATTTCTTTAACTATAACATATGGTATAAAAACTTCAGCCATAACTAACTTATTGTTAAAGGGTGAAGGTTTTGAAGTTATATGAATATGAGGCAAAACATATTTTGTCAAAATATGGTATTTTAATTCCAAAAGGGATTCTTTTTACCAATCATATTTTTCAAAATGAATCTATTGATGAACTTGTTTTACCTTACGCAATTAAATCTCAAATTTTAGTGGCTGGAAGACAAAAAGCTGGAGGTATTTTATTTAGTTCCTCAATTAAACAGACAAAGAAATGCTTAAAAACACTATTCGGATCAAAAATAAAAAATGAAATAGTTAGTAGAGTTTTAATTGAGGAAAAAATTGTATTTATCAAAGAGCTCTACTTTGGGATTACTATAGATAGAACCCAAAGAAGTTACGTTGTTATTTCTTCTGAAATGGGAGGAATAGATATTGAACAAACATCAATAGATTTTCCTCAAAAGATTGTTAAATTAATTATTAATTCTAAAAAAGGTTTAAGTTTTTCTGATGCCAAGAAAATTGGTGTAAAATTAGGTTATGTTGGGGTAAACCTTAGTTCGCTAGCAAATATTTTCGTAAAATTATTTCAAATAGTTGAAGATTATGACACAGAACTTATTGAATTAAATCCACTTGTGGAAACTAATAATGGTAACTTTGTAGCACTAGATTCTCGAATAATAATTGATGATAACGCACTTTTCAGGCAGCCTGAATATAAAAAAAAATCTTTTGAACTCGGAAGAGAATTTAGTCAAGTGGAACTGGACGCGAAAAAAGCAGGTTTAGTATACGTTAAACTTGATGGTGAAATTGGCGTTATTGGAAATGGTGCAGGATTAGTGTTAGCAACTCTAGATATAATATCATATTATGGTGGAAAACCTGCTAATTTCTTAGATCTAGGTGGAGGGGCTTCTGTAGAACAAATAATTTTAGCGATCAAAATTGTGTTGAATGATACTCAAGTAAAAGTATTATTTGTAAATATTCTTGGAGGTTTAACTCGCTGTGATGAAGTTGCTAACGCTATTATTTCTGCAAATGGTGAAGATAATGTTTCAAAACCCGTTATTGTTAGACTCATTGGTACAAATGAAGAGAAAGGAAAAAAACTTCTTATAGAAAACGCGATTGAGGTGTTTGATAATATGGAAGATGCAGCTATTCGAGCGATTGAAATTTCGAGGAAAGGCCATTAGTATGGGAATCCTAATTGATGATAATACACGCGTTTTGGTTCAAGGAATCACTGGGTTCCAGGGTTCTGTTCATACAAATTTAATGCTATCCTATGGGACAAAAATTGTTGCAGGAGTAAGTCCAGGAAAAGGAGGCCAGTATGTGTATACTATCCCTGTTTTTAATACGGTTAAAGAAGCACAAAAAAAATACTCACCAAACGCTTCAATATTGTTTGTTCCTGCTCAATTTGCGTTAAACGCTGCATTTGAAGCTATAGATAGCGGTATCAAGCTTATTGCTATTATAACTGAACATATCCCTATTAGAGATACAATAAAGATCATTGAACACGCCTCACAAAATGATTGTATCATAATTGGCCCTAATTGTCCTGGACTGATAACTCCAAAAAGCTGTAAACTTGGAATAATGCCTGACCATATTTTTAAAACTGGGAGTGTGGGTATAATTTCTAGAAGTGGAACATTAACTTACGAAATAGCTTCTAGTTTGAGCCAAAAAAACCTAGGTCAATCAACTTGTATTGGCATTGGAGGTGATCCCATAATTGGTATCTCGTATATAGACTGTTTAAAACTTTTCAGAGATGACCCTCAAACCAAGGTTATAGTGTTAATCGGAGAAATTGGTGGAAATTTAGAAGAAATAACTGCTGAATTTATAAAAACTACTAATTATTCTAAACCAATTGTGGTATATATTGCTGGTCGTTTAGCACCTGCCGAAAAACGAATGGGCCATGCTGGGGCAATAATACTGGGGCAAACAGGTTCTGTAGAACACAAAATAACAGCCTTTAATAATGTTGGAGTACAAACAGTTGAAAAACCCAATGATGTAGCCAATTTGCTTCGTCAAATAATAGATATATAACTCAATTTTTGGAACTTTTTTTACAGTATTTATAACCAAGGAAATGATACAAAAAGTATATTTGAAAGATCACTATCTGACTCATAGTTAACTTTGAGGTTCATCAAATGCCAGTACTGGATCCAATTAAGAAGGCAATAGCACAAAAAGCAAGACTCCATATGAAAATCTGTAGATATTGTGGTGTCAGAAATGCTGCAACTGCTACAAAATGTAGAAAATGTAAACGAAAGAATCTCAGATGGAAAAAACGAGAACTCGTTAAATAATCATTTTTTTTGTTAATTTTTAAAGAGTTTTTTGTAAAGTCTCTAAACTAAAAGCTGTATTTGCGCACCCATTTTTAATCAAAGGAATAGCTTGCCCAGCTACTTCCATGCTTCCTAGAACATCGCCAGACATTTTCATCTCTTCGCCACAAGCAACTCCAATTGCTCCTTCATACCTTGAATTTTTTACAATTTTTGGTACACATGAGCCGCCTGGAACTACATATACATCATAACCTTTGTTCTCCGCTAATCGATTTGCTTTGCTAACTAAACAATCCTCTGAGCAATGTTGACAATTATATGTGGGAATATCTGAATCAAAAGTTGCTTGGCATCTATTATCCATGAATTTTCTGGTACAATGTGGAAGAAAAAGTACTCGCTTTTTTGTTTTTAAAAATCTTTTTCTTTGTATTAGATTAATGCCTTGTAAGTCAATAAGGTCTTGAATAAGAATAATGGCGTCTGAAAAATTTAATCCAGTTGCTTCTTGTATTTTAAATTTTATTATCACTTCTTTTAAGGTATTAAGAAATTTTTTATGCATACCTTTTTGATATGAAATTATTGCTATTTCATGAAAGAAAAACCTTGGTAGTTTAGAAAGATCAAAGGTGAACTTATAAGGCATAGCCTAAGATACCCGAATACGTCCTTAAAAAGTTTGATTTTTTTAGATACTAATTTCAAAGGTTAGCCTTTGTACAAGTTCTTTATATCGGTTCCTTATGGTAACCTCGGTTACTTGTGCAATTTCTGCTATTTCTCTTTGGGTTTTTCTTTCTCCTGTTAAGACGGATGCCACGTAACTTGCAGCTGCTGCAATTCCAGTTGGTCCTCGACCTGAAGTAAGTTTAAGTTGTTTGGCTGATGCTAGAATTTTATGAGCGATTTCTTCAACTTTTCCTTGCATTGTTAGTTGATTGGAAAATTTTGTTATGTATTGACTTGGTCTTAATGGAGGAATCTTGTAGTTGAGTTCTCTGATTAAAAATCGATAACTACGACCAACCTCTTTCCTACTTACAGTAGATACATTAGCTATTTCATCTAAAGTACGCGGTAGTCCACATTGTCTGCAGGCTAAATAAATTGCTGCTGCTGTAACACCTTGAATTGATCTCCCGCGAATTAGACGTTCTTTTACAGCTTTTCGATAAATAACTGAAGCAGTTTCAAGAATACTTTTAGGCAGACTCAAATTATTTGATATCTTTGTGATTTCAGATAATGCGAAAGCCAAATTTCGTTCTGTGGCATCTGAAACACGTATTCGTCTCTGCCATTTTCTGAGTCGATATACCTGCGCTTTTTGTCCGGGTGAAAGACTTTTTCCATACACATCACGATCGTGCCAATCAATAGTTGTTGATAACCCTTTATCGTGAATTGTGTATGTTAATGGTGCTCCAACTCTGGTTCTTTTTGATCTTTGTTCATCATCAAAAGCACGCCATTCTGGTCCTCTATCAGCAATTTTAGCTGCTACTACTATTCCACACTCCATGCATACAACTTCTGCACATTCATAATCTCGCATTAGTCTAGCGCTTCCACATTCAGGACATGCTTGAACCTTTGATGATTCTTGACTATGCTCTTCTGGTGTTCCTTTTATTTTTTCTTGTAGGTTACTATCTCCACTCAATATCTCCTTCTCCTTTTATTTCTTGAGAAATGTAAGTATACTTTTTCGCCCACTATTTTTCTTGGTTCTTTAATTACTGGTTTAACAACAATATACGGTGAAGATGTTGGTCCAATAATATCAAAAGTTCTTCCTACAACTTTTAATCTTTCATCAACTACATCTACACCAATTTTCGGGGTTTTATTTGATTTAATGATAATATTCTTAGAAGGAGTCACATTAAGCACTCTGCCCAATTTCTCCAAACATATTCTCCCTCGAAAACAACAACGTCATCGTGAGATTTTATTTAAACATTTCTGCCATTAGTGATACATGAAGCTAGGGCTGTTCAGTTCTTAGTCGAAACCTTCATAAATGAGAAGTGGCGATAAGACTGTGCCTTTAAAGGGTGAGGCTTATGTCAAAACCATTCTATGTAAAATATGAAGTACCTACAGAACTCGTAGATGCAGCCTATGAAGCCCTACAGATAGCTTCAAAGACTGGACTCGTTAGAAAAGGAACAAATGAAGCAACGAAAGTTGTTGAACGTGCTCAAGCGAAACTTGTAGTAATAGCTGAAGACGTTGATCCACCAGAAATCATTGCGCATTTACCGTTATTATGTGAGGAAAGAAAAATTCCATACATGTTTGTACCTAATAAAATTAAACTAGGCAATGCAGTCGGTATCGATGTTCCTACAGCTTCAGTTGTAATCCTAAAAGAAGGAGATGCAACTGGATTAATTAAAGAGATCATCGCAAGGATTGAGCAAGTTAAAAGAGGAGCTCAGTGATGAGCCGCGACGCTGGAAGAGCAAGAGACGAACTTATTCCTGCCGAAGTGATCCAAATAATTGGTCGCACAGGCACTACCGGTGAAATAACTCAAGTGAGAGTTAGAGTATTAGACGGAAAAGACAAAGGACGTATCATATCCAGAAATGTTAAAGGACCAGTACGTGTTCAAGACATTTTATTGCTTAGAGAAACTGAAAGAGAAGCAAAGAAACTTACTAGACGATAAATAAAAAACTAATCTTTGAGGAAAAATCAATGCCAAAACCTAAAAAATGTTCATTTTGCGGTCATGATTTTCCTGCAGGCACAGGAATGATATACGTTAAGAACGATGGAACACTTTTGTCACTATGTTCAAGCAAATGTCGAAAAAGTTCTTTGAACTTTAAGCGAGACTCTAGGAAATTCAAGTGGACCAAATATTTTGGTAAAGAAGAGAAAGGAAAAGGTTAAAAACAACCACAAACAGCTGCACTAACGATTTTCAACCTACTTTTTTTGTAATCAATTAATAATTTCCAGATTTATGGAAGAAAAAAACAGATAGATATTGAATATTTTTTTTAAAACTATTTAACCTGAATTTTCTAATAAATAAAATTATAGTAGCGGGGAGTAGATTTGAACTACTGATCTCTGGGTCTCTCAGAGCTTAAAAGCTCATATGAGCCCAGCGGGTTAATCCTGGCTGCCCCACCCCGCTTTATTTATTAAATTCCTCTTTTGGAATCCTTTAGGTACTACTAATTGCTGCATATTAATAGTTTCTTTTTTGTTTCTGCAAAAACATTTTAATCTAGATTGATTGTTTGTAAGCAATGGTGTAAAAGTTATTGGAGAAGCCTTTTTTCCGAGAAATTATTAATCCAAATCTTGAAGATCCATTATTTGTTCAGGGACTTCCAGGATTCGGAAATGTCGGACGAATAGCTGCCCATCTTTTAGTCAATTTTTCTGATGCAAAACTTTTTGCAGAATTTTATTCGCCCTCTTTTCCAGATTATGTGACTGTAAACCCAGAAGGAATTTGCAGTCTCCCTAAATATGAATTCTATTCAGCAAAAATGGAAAATAACAATATCGTTATTATGACTGGGGAAACTCAGCCTTCCTTTGATGATGTTTTGGCGCATTATCAAGTTTGTGCGGAAATAATTGATTTTACAAAAAAATTGGGATGTAATTTTGTAGTTACTATGGGTGGTGTGCCTATTGCTGATAATAGAGATACTGTGTATGTTGCAGCAACCTCTTCAAGGTTAGCCAGTGAATTTAAAGAACAAGGAGCAACTATATACGAAAAAGGTAAAATAGTGGGTGGAACAGGCCTTACATTGGCACTCGCAAAAGAACTTGATGTTGAAGGTGTTTGTTTGCTGGGTAGTACTACCGGCTTTAAAGCTGATCGCGGTGCTGGTTATCAAGTTTTTAAATTACTAATGAAATTTTTAGGAAAAGAAATAAAAGAAGGATTATAGAGAAAAAGGATACTAAGTAAACAAAATGGGATTTGTGTTTAATGAATAGAAATGGTGAAGATGATTCAATGGCAATGTTCGATATGGATTCAAAATTTATAAAAATTTTGTTAGTTTTGACTACAGTTTTTCTTATATTTGTTGGCCCTACATATGTTTCTTATGTCTTAGCTAAAGTCCTAAACCTGAATTATTTCATCGTTGTTATTACTGGTTCAGTTCTCTTCTTATCAGGATTATTTCTAATGTATTTCCTTATTAAAAAGAAGATTATCAGCTAATCAAAATTTTGCCTCAGATACCCTAGGGTGCATCATAATTTCAGCTTTTTAGATTCTTCATCGGCTTTTGTAAAAACTTTTGGGATTTAATAAGTCTTTTTTGTTTTTTTAAATTTTAGAAAAGCATATAATCTATTTCTAAAGGTATATCTAATATGCGAGAAGATGAAAAGAAACGAATTGAACATATGATAAATACAAGGACTCCAAAAACAAAGCGAACAACGATTATTTTGGAAAAAGAAGAAAGAGACTTTGTTGACTCGTTAATACAAGAAGGAAAAGAATTTGGGATTAAACCACTCATTTCAAAAATGCTATCAGTTTACAAAAGCATGATGATCCAGGACTGGAGATTTCCAGGTGAGTATTATTGTGGCATAAGTAGAATCGCGTTTGTCAATGTTGAGTTAATTAATATCCTATTTAATCAAATTCCCAAAGAAAAATGGGGCTTAATAG
>PVMS01013924.1_pt1 | contig 14086 bp, 10 predicted proteins | sample 1853461 | NCBI WGS metagenome assembly PVMS01 (sample SAMN08582032, study PRJNA380276) | Marine sediment metagenome, whole genome shotgun sequencing project. | isolation source: ocean sediment barecode stripped | collected 2017 | reverse complement strand
TTGATATTATTGAATCCGTTCATGCCCGTCATTGTTCGCAGTCGTCCGAAACTACACCCTTTCACGGCGGAAACAGGGGTTCGATTCCCCTAGGGCGCGCCAGCACTTCGCTCCGCTCACTGCCGATCGCTGGCAAAGGTGCCTATAGCCGGCCCTCGGGTACCGCTGCATCGATCAGCCGCAATTGCGGCCGCGGCGATCCGCCCCAATGATCGACGCTCAAGGTTCCCGCGACATGCAGCGGCCGCCCGCCGGCGGACAGAAGCGCGTCGCCGAGCGGTGTTCCGGCGGCCCGGAACGCAATCCCCTTCAGGGTCGAACCCGTATCGGCCGACAGGCCGACGCGGACGTGGCCATTGCCGACGACCGAGGCATGGCGCAGCCGGTGCGCCGGAAACGCAAAAACCGGCGCCGGGTTTCCCGATCCGAACGGGCCCGCCGCTTTCAGGTCTGAAACAAGCTCCAGCCGGGCGCCGCCCGCCGTCATCGCCGCATCGATGTTCAGTGCATCGGCCTGCCGGACAAGGCGCACCGCATCGCCAAGCTCGGTTTCCAGATACTGCCTGAACTCCGCCAGCCTTGCGCGCTCGATCGTCAGGCCGGCCGCCATCGCATGGCCGCCACCCTTGATTAGAATGCCACGATCGACCGCATTGCGGATCGCAGCGCCCAGATCGACGCCCGACACCGACCGCCCCGATCCCGTCCCGCTGATCGCGTCCTTTAAAAACGCGATCGCGATGGCCGGCCGGCCGAACCGGTCCTTGAGCCGCGATGCAACAAGGCCGGCAACGCCCGGATGCCAGCCATCGCGCGCCGCCACGATCGCCGCCGGACCGGCCCCCTCGCCGATCTCCGCCTCGGCCTCGGCGATGGCGTCCTCGACGGCATCGCGCTCGATCGCCTGCCGTTCCCGGTTGAGACGGCCGAGCGTTTGCGCGATTTCTCGTGCCTGGTCCTCGTCGGTGGTGGTCAAAAGCCTGGCCCCGAGCGCCGCATCGCCGATCCGGCCGCCGGCATTGATGCGCGGCCCAAGAAGAAATCCGAGATGGCCGCTATCGACAGGCTCCTTCAGGCCGGCCTCCATCATAAGCGCCAGGATGCCCGGCCGCGATGTGTGGCGCATGGCCACCAGGCCCTTGTGAACAAAAGCGCGGTTCAGTCCGCGCAGCGGGACGATATCGCAGACCGTTCCAAGGGCGACGAGATCGAGCCGGGCCAGAAGGTCGGGCTCCGGCCGCGTGGCACCAAAAAAACCGCGCTGCCGCAGCAGCCGGATAAGCCCGGCGGCGACCAGAAACGTCACGCCAACGGCGGCAAGGTCCCCTTGGCCGGAGATGTCGTCCTGCCGGTTGGGATTGACGATCGCGGCAGCCGGCGGCAGGGATACCCCGACCTGATGGTGATCGATGACGACTACATCGACGCTGCGCGCGGCCGCCGCTTCCAGCGCCTCAAAGCTGGTCGCGCCGCAATCGACCGTGACGATCAGGGTCGAACCCTCATCGATCAGCCGGTCAATCGCCTCGCGATTGGGTCCATATCCCTCAAAAATCCGGTCCGGAATGTATATCCGCGGATCGAGGCCACATGCGGCAAGGATGTCGTAGAGCAAGGCTGCCGATGTCGCCCCATCGACGTCATAGTCGCCGAATATCGCGATCGCCTCGCCCGCCGCAATGGCATCGGCCAGGCGCGCCACCGCCGCATCGAGGTCGGTCAGTTCGGACGGATCGGGCATTTCAACCCGGATTGTCGGCGCCAGATAGGCCTCCGCATTCTCCGTTGTGACGCCGCGCCCGGCCAATACACGGGCGAGGATTTCCGAAACATCGTGCCGCTGGGCGATTGCCGCGGCGGCCGCTTCGCCGGGATCATCGAGCCGGCTCCGCCAGGCCTTCCCGGTCACCGATCTGGCGACCCCCAGAAACGCCCTGTCATGCCCCGAAGGATCAGTGAATCCGCGCATGCTTGCCATTGTGAATCCGATGACAGATCGGGTCGATACGCACGCCGGCCTGCACCGGCACCCGACCGCCCGGCTTGCTGCAATCAGTCAATAAACCCGAATTTCTCGCCGATATGATGTTGCGCCCGCACCCAGCGCTGCGTGCCGGTATGCGAACGGGTCACAAGTGTATGGGTGCTGGCCAGACCGCGATTGAAACGGACGCCATCGAGAAGATTGCCATCCGTCACGCCGGTTGCGGCAAACAGCACGTCGCCGGAGGCCATGTCTTCGGTGCTGTAGATGCGGGACGGATCATCCACCCCCATGCGCTCCGCGCGGGCGCGCTTTTCATCGTTGTCGAGAATAAGACGGCCCTGCATCTGTCCACCGATGCACCGTAGCGCCGCCGCCGCCAGTACGCCCTCCGGCGCGCCGCCGATGCCCAGATAGATATCGATGCCGGTCATTTCCGGATCCGTCGCGTGGATAATGCCGGCAACATCGCCATCGCCGATAAGCCGAATCGCGGCGCCGGTCTTGCGCACCGCTTCGATCAGCTTGGCGTGCCGGGGCCGGTCAAGAATACAGGCCGAGACCTGGCGCGGCTTGACGCCCTTTTCCCGGGCGACCCGTTCGATTGCCTCCTCCGGCGGCATTTCAAGATCGACAAGTTCATCGGGAAAGCCCGGGCCGATGGCGATTTTGTCCATATAGACGTCAGGCGCGTTCAGCAGTCCACCACGATAGGTAAGTGCAATAACGGCGAGAGCATTGGGCAGATTCTTGGCGCAAATCGTCGTGCCTTCAAGCGGATCGAGTGCAATGTCCAGTTCCGGTCCTTTGCCAATGCCGACTTTTTCGCCAATATAAAGCATCGGCGCTTCATCGCGTTCGCCCTCGCCGATGACGACCAGTCCACGGATCTGCAGCCGGTTCAACTCGGTCCGCATGGCATCGACCGCCGCCTGGTCGGCCGCCTTCTCGTCCCCCTGCCCCCGTATCATCGCGGCGGCGATAGCGGCGCGTTCGGTGACGCGCACCAGTTCAAGCGTCAGAATCCGGTCCATTACTTTCTTGTTGGTGGGCATGAAAATCCTTTCTCAGACTAATGCCAAAGCGCCGACCATCGTCCGGTCAAAGTCGCTCGATCCGGATCAGTTTCGGTTTGCCGGAGATCTGGCCTTCCGACTCGATCCTCTCAAGCGCGCCGCGAGCGGCGGCTTCGGTGGTCTCGTAGGTGATGATCGTAACCGCCTGCGCCTCGTCATGATGGTTGCGCGGCGCCGATTTCGGCGGCCGGTTTCGCTGCACGATCGATTCCAGCGAAATGCCGGCATCGGCCATGCATCTGGCGATAGCGGCAAACGCGCCGGGCCGGTCCCGCACCATCAGCCGCAGATAGTAGCCGCCCTCATGGGCACGCATTTTCGCCCGCCGATATGGCGCCAGGCTCGCCACCGGACGACCCAGCGGCGGCACCTTGATGGCGCGGGCGATGTCGAGAATGTCACCGACCACCGCCGATGCCGTGGCGGCGCCGCCGGCGCCGGGACCAGACAGCATCACCGACCCGACGAAATCGCCTTCCACCGCGACCGCATTGGTCACGCCGGAAACCCGGGCAATGGTGGAATCGCGCGGCACCATGGTCGGATGCACCCTTTGCTCGATGCCGCTTTCGGTCTGCTGGGCAACGCCGAGGAGCTTGATGCGGTAGCCCAGTTCATCGGCGGCGGCGATGTCTTCCGGTTCGATCGCCGATATGCCCTCCACGAAGATCGAGTCCTTGTCGATCCGCGTGCCGAAGGCGATGCAGGTCAGGATCGCCAGTTTATGCGCCGTATCCAGCCCATCCACGTCGAATGTCGGATCGGCTTCCGCATAGCCAAGCCGCTGGGCATCCTCCAGGCATTCGTCAAATGGCAGTCCGTCAGCCTCCATGCGGGTCAGGATGTAATTGCAGGTGCCGTTGAGGATGCCGTAGAGCCGGGTGATGCGATTGCCGGCCAGCGCTTCGCGAAGCGCCTTGATGATCGGAATCCCACCGCCAACCGCCCCTTCGAAGGCCAGCGGCGCGTCATGGGCCTCGGCAATGACCGCCAGATCGACACCATGAGATGCCAGCAGCGCCTTGTTGGCCGTCACGACACCGTGGCCGGCGCCGAGCGCGGCGCGCACGCTTTCCAGGGCAACACCGTCCTCGCCGCCGATCAGTTCGACGAAAACATCGATATCGTCCGATTTCGCAAGCGCTGCCGGATCATCGAACCAGGCCACGCCATCAAGCGAAACGCCGCGATCGCGTGTGCGGTCGCGGGCGCTGACGCCGGCCAGCTTGATTCCCCGCCCGGCCTGGACGGACAGGTCATTTTCATGCCGGCGCAGGATCTGGACGACGGACGCGCCGACCGTGCCCAGTCCCGCAATGCCAAGCCGCAGCGGGCCTTCCATCGTCCGATCCTGTCTCCAGAGTTATACCAAAGATCCTTACTATTGACTTATATGATGGCCCAAAATCGCCCGCCGGACATCGTTGCGCCCCGCCGACGATGCCCGGCATCGCCGTTTAGGACGCGCCTTGCCGGCGGACGATTTTGGGCCATCATATAAGTCAATAGTAAGGATCTTTGGTATAACTGCCGCAAATTGTCTCAGCGATTTGCGCTGAGCGGAATGACGTTGTGCAGAGTTTCGTCGGCGGATGCAAGAAAACGGGCAACGTTTCGGGCCGCCTGACGGATGCGCTGCTCGTTTTCCACAAGCGCGATCCTGACAAAGCCGTCGCCATGCTCGCCAAAGCCGATACCCGGCGCCACGGCCAGGTCGGCTTTTTCGATCAGCAGCTTGGAAAAATGCAGGCTGCCCAGCGCGCGGAATTTTTCCGGCACCGGCGCCCAGGCAAACATGCTTGCCGATGGTGAGGGAATCTCCCAGCCGGCCCGCGAAAAGGACTTCACCAGGATATCGCGGCGCATGCGATAGGTATCGCGCATCTCCACAATGCAATCTTCCGGACCGTTCAATGCCGCCGCGGCGGCCACCTGGATCGGCGTATAGGCGCCATAATCCAGATAGGATTTCACCCGCGCCAGGGCTGATATCAGACGCTCGTTGCCGACCGCAAATCCCATTCTCAGGCCGGCCATGGAGAATGTTTTCGACATCGATGTGAATTCAACCGTCACATCCATGGCGCCGGGCACCTGAAGCACAGACGGCGGCGGATTGTCGTCGAAATAAACCTCGGCATAGGCCAGGTCCGACAACAGGAAGATGTCGTGCTGCTTGGCAAAACGAACGGCATCGCGGAAAAATTCAAGATCCGCGACATATGCTGTGGGATTGGCCGGGTAACACAATACGACGGCGATCGGCTTTGGCACCGAATGACGCACAGCCCGCTCAAGCGCATGAAAGAATTCCGGTCCCGGCTCGGCCGGCACATGTCGGATCGCGCCGCCGACCATGAGAAAGCCGAAGGCATGAATGGGGTAGCTCGGATTGGGAACGACAACGACGTCACCGGGCGCGGTTATGGCTTGGGCCATATTCGCAAAGCCCTCCTTGGAGCCGAGCGTCGCCACGACCTGCGTTTCAGGATCGACCTTCACGCCGAACCGGCGGCCGTAATACGCCGCTTGCGCGCGCCTTAGGCCGGGGATGCCGCGCGAGGCCGAATAGCGGTTGGTGCGCGGTTTTGCCACTGTCTCCACGAGCTTGTCGAGTATGTGCTGGGGCGTTGGCAGGTCCGGATTGCCCATGCCCAGATCGATGATATCGGCGCCCTCGGCCCTGGCCTGCGCCTTGAGCCGGTTGACCTCTTCGAAAACGTATGGCGGCAGGCGCCTGATCTTGTGGAATTCGTCCATCTCATCTATCCGCTGGCATGCTCGTAACGCGCGCTCTGCACTGTAACTGTTATCATGACTTGACCGGTTTTCCCCAACGCCCCGTCTTATGCAAGCCGCTGTTATTTCGCCGCCTGGCTGAGCGCCTGAATATCGGCCTCGGCCTTTGCCACATGCTGTTGCGCCAACCGCCTCAACCATGCCGCTCGCGCTTTCAGCTGCTCTGCTTCGGCCGGATTGCCGGCCCGCGCCTGTGCGGCAAGGACGGCATCCAGCTCCGCCTCCACCGCCAGCCGCTCCAACCGTGTCATCTTCGACGTGCCGTCGGGGCCATAGCTGTAAAAAACATTGGGGGGCGCCCCGGTATTATTCGCGGCCGCCGCTTCGGCCCTGGCCCGGATTTCGGCGACAGCGGCCTGGCGCTCCGGATCGGCGGGCGCGGCCGGCGTTTCCGCCGCCGCATCAAAGGCCGTGTTTTGCGCCGTGGGTCCGCTCAATCCGGGATAGGTTGCGCATCCGGCGATGGCGATCATGCCGGTGAGAAGACCCGCCGACGCTGCCCGGCGAAAATGCCGGGCCATATCGCCAGTCAACGGATTATGACCTTTGCCCATGATTGCGCTTCAATGGATGCCAATATGCTTCAACATACCGGACAATTGCCGGAACACGTAATGGAATGGTGAAGCCTTAAGTCGGAATTCCCAGATGAATTGCCAATTTGAAGACGTGCTTGGACGATTTTGCTATAGGAATCAATGCAATATGATCATCACAATGGACCAGCCCAACCCATGGCGAGCAAGCGGGATCGGCATACAATGGTCACTTCAGCCGCACCTGCTACCACCCGCTTTTCCTGTTCAACCAGTTCGGCGATCTGGAACGATGCGGCCTGCGCCCCGGTAACGTGCACAACGCCGACGGCTGGCGCGGCGTTCTTGAACCCGTCGTTGAGCGTTACCGGGAACGGGACTTGTGACGCCATGTCGGCGGTCCAACCAGTAGCAGCCAAATCGCCCGACAGGACAGGCGTGTGTTGCGCCGGTCGAAGTGCGCCCTCACAGTGCGAAATGGTCACGGGGCCAGGTTTCTCATCGCCAAATCAGCCCGATCAAGGGCCGACCACAGCCTATCGTGACAGCTCAGGGCCGTATTTCCGGCCGGATGCCAGTTGTGCCACCATTGTCGGCGAGTGGGAGGAGCCATCTGGAAATCCCGGTCAATACACGTTAACGTTTTTGGCAAGGACAGTTTGTCATCCAGGAACCCTCGAAAAAAGGAAGAGCAAACATGTTTTCGAAGTTCAAGACCGCTTGGATTGTTCTGCTAGCTCTCGGCGTGGCCATTGCAGCCATTGGAATCGTCATCACGGGTAATCTGGGTCATCAGGCCCAGGCCCAGGCCAAGAAAAGTGAGCAGGCCAAAGACAACGTTCCGACGGGACGCAGTGCCGCGGCGATAGTCGATGGCAAGTACCCGGCGAGCTATTTTCCCAATACCGAGCTGCTTGGCCCCGATGAAATGCGGATCACCGCGCTCGGCACCGGCATGCCAAACCAGACCCGCGCAGCGGTATCAATCTCGTTTTTGCTTGAATTGGGCAATGGCGACAAGTTCCTGTTCGATACCGGCTCGGGGATGCTCGCCAACCTGTTCTCCCTGCGGCCTGATTTCTCGAAGATCGACAAGGTCTTTGCCAGTCACCTGCATGTGGACCACGTGGGCGACTTCATGGCGTTTCACATCGGTAGCTGGCTGTCAGGGCGCTATACACCGATCCATCTTTACGGACCGAGCGGGTCTAGCCCGGAACTGGGGACCAAGACTTTCGTCGAGGCCATGCTGAAGGGCTACGCCTGGGACCTCGCCACCCGCAGCGGCGCGCTACCTGACGCCGGCGGGCAGATCAAGGTGCATGAGTTCGATTACAAGCAGGTCAACGAGATTGTCTACCAGGAGAACGGCGTAACGATTCGATCCTGGCCGGCCATTCACAGCCTGGACGGCTCTGTCAGCTACAGTGTCGATTGGAACGGGCTCAAATACGTATTTGGCGGCGATACGTATCCGAACAACTGGTACATTAAGTATGCCGCCGATGCGGACGTAGCCTCGCACGAGGCGTTCCTTCCGCCAAAGGCCCTGGCCACATATTTCGGCTGGGACTTGGCCCAGGCGACGTATGTGTCGACGAGGATCCACACCGAACCTCAAGCCTTTGGCAAGGTGATGTCAGCAGTCAAGCCGCGCTTGGCCCTTGGCTACCATTCGGTGCAATCGCCGGAGAACAACGCCGCGATCATGGATGGCGTGCGCAAGACCTATGACGGCCCGTTGGCCCTGGCGCGCGACCTGATGGTCATCAACGTCACAAAGAAAAAGATCAACGTGCGCATGGCCGTGGTGGATGAGTATGTCCTGCCGCCCGATGTCACGCAGGCGTACAAGGATGCGCCTCGTACAGACGATAAATCACCGTCCAAGTTCATATTGGCTGGCAAGTGGAAAGACTACACGCCGCCACCTATGCCGAAGAAGAAGTAGCGGCAAAGACGGACAAGGATCGGGCTTGCCAGTTCGAGGTCGGTAAACGGCAACATTGTCTAGCGGCGTTCGAGCGCGGCGGCTTTGAGACGAAAAGGTCCAGGCCAATTTTGAATGCCTGTTCAGCCTGCGATCCACGGCAAGAGCTCCTTCGAGCGCCGAGCGGACAGTTCAGAGTTTCAGTCGTGTCCAAGAGATGGTCGTTCGCCGCCATTTCTCGATGATGACCGCTGTTGGCACATTTGCGATCAATGCACTTTTAACCGTGTGGCCGATGGGTTTCTTCGTAAACGTCTCGAGCGCGGCGGACGCGACAGCCTGGGCGTTCTGGTTTTAGGGACTTTAAAGGATCGGCCCTATATTGGAAAAAGCAAAATTGCCGCGGACCGGTTCCGGTAAGGCAAAATGCGGGAGGTATCCGATGAGCGGTAAACAAGAGACGGACCGCCCGGATCCGAATCTGGACGGGTTTACGGTGACGGACCCGCAAGAATTCGCCCGCAATCTGGCGCTGGCCGTGGAAGAAGGCGGCCGGGCGCTGGCCGCTTATCTGAAGCCGCGCGAGGAAGGACAGGCGCCAGCCGACGCGATCGCCGAACAGGTATCGGAGATCGTGAAAACCGTCGGCCAGATAGGCGAATACTGGAGTTCCGACCCTGCCCGCATGATCGAAGCCCAGACCCGGCTTTGGGGAAGTTACCTGACGATCTGGAATTCAGCGCTGCGCCGGACCGCCGGCGAGGCTCCGGATCAGGAAATTGCGCCTGACGCGGACGACAAGAGATTTGTCGATCCGCAATGGTCGGAAAATCCGATGTTCGACGCTCTCAAGCAGCTTTACCTGGCGACATCGCGCTGGGCGCAGGAGCTTGTCGAGGGCGCCGAAGGTGTCGATGAACACACCCGGCACAAGGCGCGGTTCTATATCGAACAGATCAACAATGCACTGGCGCCGACCAATTTCCTGGTGACCAATCCGGAGGTCTTGCGCGAAACCGCGTCGAGCAATGCGGAAAACCTCGTCAAGGGCATGCGCATGCTGGCTGAGGACATTGAGGCCGGCAAGGGATCCCTGCGCATCCGCCAATCGGATTCAAGCCGCTTCACCGTCGGCGAAAACCTCGCCAACACCCCCGGCAAGGTGATCCACCAGAACGATATCTGCCAGATCATCCAGTACGCGCCGATGACCGAAAAGGTTCTCAAGCGCCCCTTGCTGATCGTGCCGCCGTGGATCAACAAGTTCTATGTGCTCGATCTAAATCCGGAGAAAAGTTTCATCCGCTGGGCGGTCGAACAGGGCAATACGGTGTTTGTGATTTCCTGGATCAATCCCGACGCGCGCCAGGCCGGCAAGGATTTCGGCGATTACATGAAAGAGGGCATCCTGACCGCCGTCGATGTAATCGGCAAGGCAACCGGGGAAAAAGAGGTCAATGCCATCGGCTATTGCGTCGGCGGCACCTTGCTGGCCGTCACGCTCGCCTGGCTGGCGGCACGTGGCGAAAATGGCATCGCCAGCGCGACATTTTTTACCGCGCAGGTCGACTTTACCCATGCCGGCGACCTGAAGGTCTTCGCCGACGAGGAGCAGATCGCGGCGCTTGAAAGGCGGATGGGCGAATCCGGCTATATGGAAGGCTCCGGCATGGCCACCGCCTTCAATCTGATGCGTTCCAACGACCTCATCTGGCCGTACATCATCAACAACTACATGAAGGGCAAGGCCCCCTTCCCCTTCGATCTGCTTTTCTGGAATTCCGATGCGACGCGCCTGCCCTGCGCCAATCATTCCTTCTACCTGCGCAATTGTTATCTTGAGAACAATCTGACGCGCGGCCGCATGGTGGTCGCCGGTCAAACCCTCGATCTCGCCAAGGTCAAGGTGCCGGTCTACAATCTCGCCACCCGCGAAGATCATATCGCCCCGGCGATATCGGTTTTTGAAGGGTCCCGGTATTTCGGCGGCAAGGTCCGCTACGTTCTGGCCGGTTCGGGGCACATTGCCGGCGTAATCAATCCGCCAGCGAAACACAAATACCAGTACTGGACCGGCGGACCGGCAAAGGGCTCGCTGGATCGCTGGATCGAAAAAGCCAGGGAACATCCCGGTTCATGGTGGCCGGACTGGCAGGCATGGATTGAATCCCTTGACGGCAAGCGCGTGAAGAAGAAGCGCAAACCCGGTGGCGGCAAGTTCAAACCGCTGGAAGATGCACCCGGCTCCTATGTCAAAATGAAAGCCTGAACGGCCTGGGCGCCACCGTCCCGTCAAGCCACCCGCCGGTCCCGCCTTGCGCCGGCCCGCCGATGCGGGGCAAGATCGCTCCCAGCCAGCACATTCAGAATTCGCCACATTGGTTTGAAAGGACAATATCCATCATGCGCGTTCGGTTTACCCCAGTCGTCTTCGCCGCGGTTACGGCAACCGCCCTGCTTGCTAATCCTTCCTGGGCAATCGACGCCGATGCGGTCGCCAGGGCACTGGGAACCTCGCTCGCGCAGGGCCGCGAAGATGCCGTCAGCTTTGCCGATGCTTTTGAGCGCGGCGGCCAGGTCGTCATCAGGGATCTTGCCGTTGTCCTGCCCGGAGGGGCCGGAACGGCGAAAATCACCGAGATCGTTCTCGATGCGCCGGTCGAAAACGGCGACGGCAGCATCGAGGCGGCTTCGCTGACGATGACCGGCGGCACAATCGAAGGTGACGACATCAAAGGCACGGTCAGTTCCGCCGTGATGACTGACGTCACGCTCCTTACCGCTGAAACCATCAAGGCCGGCAATCTCGATCAGGGCATATTGTACAAGACGGCGACGATCACCGGATTTCGCATTAATCCCAACGATTTTGGCGAAGTGACCGTCGAGAAGCTCGAGATCGAGACCGACAATATCGTCGATTATCAGGCGCAAGGCTCGCGCGGCACCGTGACCGGCATCCGCATTCCGGCCAAAAACGCGCCGTCGGGGCCGATGTCGCCGCAAAGCCTCGGCTATGAGGAAATCATTCTCGACGTCAACTGGGACGGCGTCCGCGACCCTGAAACCCAGGTCGCGACGATTGACACCCTCGCCGTGACGATGCGGGACGGCGGGTCGATCTCGATTTCAGGTGCGTTCGGCAACGTGCCGGCGGTGCGGCCGAAGGAACCGGAGGCGTCGATGATGTATTTGAGCCAAATGACGGTTCTGTCACTCAAGTTCCATTACATCGACGATTCGCTGGCCGGGAAAATCCTTGAGGCAGCGGCGGCGAAACAGGGCACGACGCGCGAGCAATATGCCCAGCAACTGGCCGGCGCGCTGCCGTTTTTCCTCTCCATGCTCCAGAATCCGGAGTTTCAGAACAAGGTCGCCACCGCTGTCGGCAAATTTCTGGCCGATCCCATATCGTTGACCATCAGCGTTCAGCCGGATCGTCCGGTTTCCGGAGCCGAATTGTTCGGCCTTGTCCAGACTGCGCCGCAAACCCTGCCGGACGTTCTTGGCGCTTCAATCGAAGCCAACAATTGAGCGAAGAACCGTGATCCATTTGTTGAGCTTTCACCCGTGAACCGCATCGTCATTGCCGTCCTGGCCGGCATGCTCGCCGCCCCTGCGCTTGCCGATGCGCGGTCGGAAGCGGCGTTGCGCGATTACCTGAATGCCATCGACGCTGGTCTTGAATGGTCGGCCTCCGCCGGAAGTATCCGCAGCGAGGGCAGCACGACAATTGCCCAGGACGTTGAGATCATTCGCACCGATCCGGCTGTCGCTGTGACTTTCGACTCCATCCGTTTCGATGATCTGGCAATCGGTTCGGACGGCACGATTACCGCTTCGGCGATCGATTTGCATTCCGCCGCGATTGCCCTGGAACGCGCTTCGTTCACCCTGCTCGAACTAAATGCGGCACAGGTCGTTATCCCAAGTCTCGGCTCGCTGCAAATATCTCCAGATCGTCCGGTCACATGGATCGCCAGATTGTACACCGCGATGGCCCGGGCGGAAGCCGAACGCATCGACATTCCGACAATGACCCTGGTGCAGAACTTTACCGTACCGGGCGAAAGTCAATCGATCCGCAGCGAAGCCACCTATCGCGATTTTGTGGGCGAGGATTTTCATGGCGGCATCATCGCCAGGATGTCCATCGGCGAAATAGCCATCAGCCAGACAACGCCCGATGGTCCGGTGCGGATGAAAATCGGCGCCGCCGTGGCCGAAGGTATCAATATCGGCCAGATGGCGCGGGTAATCGATCCGGACGCATATGTGGGCGGGGTCGGCGACGGAATTTGGAAATCGGTCACCGATCGGATCGTCTACAGCGACTTTGAAGCTAGGCCGCCCGACGGCAGCGTCATCGGCATAGCGCGGGTTGTCGCCAACGACATGGCGATGCGGCAGCCGGAGCGGCCCTTCACCGGGGACCTCGACTGGCTTTTCACCCATCCCGGCGCCGATAAGGACGAAATCACGCAACGGTCATTGCGCTTCCTGCCAGGTATCATGCGGTCGATGCGGTTCGGCGAATTCCGCGTTGAGGGCATGGCGATCAAGCCGGCGGTCCCCGGCAACGGAAATGCAACCATCGAACAGATTCGGATCGCCGGGTTTTCCGCCGACGGTATCGCGGAGGTTTCCGTGGACGGTGTGCACGTGAGCGCGCCGGAGGCATCCTTCGATCTGGATCGGTTCGCCATTACCGGCATCGGCTTTTCCGATTTCGACAATTTCGCCGAAATCATCGATCTTTCCGAGCGCCAGGACGATCCGGCGGTCAAATCGGAAATTGCGCGGCGGATGTTCGACGCCTTTCCGACCTTCGATGGCATGACGCTGTCCGGCTTCGACGTCGCCGCCGCCGGCAAGGCGCTGGTTCGAATTGACAAATTTGACTACTCCGTGACGGACCGCATTCGCCGGCTGCCGATCGCCGGAAAGTTCAATTTACGCGATCTCGTCGTGTCGTCCAATGTTTGGCGCCAGACGGCGACGCCGTTTGCCGAGGCGCTCGATGCCTTCGGGTATACCCAGATCGGCGTTGACGCCGATGGCGAGGCGTCATGGACGGCGGACATAGGGCTGCTGGATGCCACCATCGATTACCGGGTCAGCGACGTTGCCGATCTCCGCTTCGATTACGCCATTTCAGGGCTGACGGAATCCTGGCTCGACACGGTATTCACGATGGTTCCGGCGCTTGAAGGCAACGCCAATCCGATGGCCGGGATGGCCATACTCAGCCCGCTTGGCATCAAAAGTGCGTTTATCGAGATTACCGACCGGTCGATCGTCGACCGCGCGCTGGCCTATTACGCCGCCAAACAGGGTCTGGATACGCAAACCTACCGGGCGCAATTGCAGGGCGCGCTGCCCTTCATGCTGAGCATGCTCGGCGATCCGGACCTTCAAAAGAAGACCGCCACGGCGCTGCAGGCGTTTCTGGATGGCGGCCACCGGCTGACCATAAGGCTCGATCCCGACGACATCGTGCTTCTGCCGATGCTTGTCGGCGCTGTCACCATGTCGCCGACGGCGCTGGTCGAACTGCTGGGCGGCGACATCAGCGCCAGCCCGGTTAACTGACCGGCATCTACTGAAGTCAGTCGCTGCTTTGCGGCGCGAGCCGTATCCCAAGATCGCGCAATTGCTGCGGCGAAACTTCCGCCGGACTTGACCGGATCGTCATGCTGCTGGCGGGCGCCAAAAACCTGCGCGAAGTGACCATGTTCCCGATGAACCAGCAGGCCGAAGA
>PVMS01181189.1_pt1 | contig 14087 bp, 11 predicted proteins | sample 1853461 | NCBI WGS metagenome assembly PVMS01 (sample SAMN08582032, study PRJNA380276) | Marine sediment metagenome, whole genome shotgun sequencing project. | isolation source: ocean sediment barecode stripped | collected 2017 | reverse complement strand
TGATGCCAATCAGCTTATTGCCTACCAGTGGCTCTCATGGGCTTATCATTCAAACAGGATGTACCCCGAAGCCATCAACGCCATTGGGGAATATCTGAAGATCCTCAAAAGGGAAGATCTGGCTACAGCCATCCAAAATACATTTGATGAGTCAGGCTATATACAAGCTATCCGTAAACTAATCGGCGTTTCAAAGCAAGATTTTTCCATATTTCGATAGCATTTCTTCAGATCCCAGATCCATGGAAATCAGTAGGTTGTAGGATTAATATGATAACGAATTACTGATGCAAAAACAATTAGCCTTTATTGTCTTTACAGCCCATCATTTTCTTGAGGGAGGGATGAACCGGCTGATTTGCCTGCCAACCAACCTGTAGAGTAAGCAATTTGCAGGTTGTAACCTCCGGTTTCGGCATCCAGGTCAATCATTTCTCCGGCAAAATACAATCCCCGGACCAGTTTGGATTCCATTGTTTTGGATGATATCTCTCCGGTAGAGATTCCTCCTGCAGTAATAACCGCCTCTTTAAATGATCGATGGCCATTTACTATAAAACGGAAATTCTTAAGGAGATGACGGATCTGCTTTCGCTCCCTGGCTGAGACCTGGTGACCCTCCTTTTCAGGATCTATTCCAAGTAGCTCCAGGAAGACCGGAATCATAGATGATGGAAGCCAGTTAGAAAATATATTGGAGATTCTCCGTTTTCCAAATTCATCCAGGTCCCGAATCAACCTCTTATCCAGTTTTTGTTCATCCAGCGCAGGCTTTAAGTCTATTGAAACCTCAACATTATTCTTCAAAAACAACTCATCCACTACCATTCGACTCAGTGTAAGAATAATGGGGCCTGAAAGGCCGAAGTGGGTGAAAATCATTTCTCCAAAATCCTCCCCTCTTTTTTTATCATTGACCCATACGGATGCCCTGACATTTTTAAGGGTGAGGCCCTGTAGCTGTGGAGCTACTTTCCCAACAGTTTCTATGGGAACCAGTGACGGCCTGACCCGCTCAATGGAATGCCCAACTTTTCTGGCCAGTTCATAACCATCCCCATTGGATCCGGTGGCCGGGTATGATTTACCTCCTGTGGCAAGGACCATACTTCCTGCAGAATATGCAGTTCCGTTTGCCTGGAGGCCAGTAATCTGACCATTTTCAACAATAAGTTTTTCGACCTTTATCCCGCAGCGTATATCCACATTTAGCCTTCTGACCCACTCCAGAAAAGCTGATAGCACATCCGAAGATTTGTTGCTGGAAGGAAAATAGCGCCCTCCCCTCTCCAGGGTGGTCTCTACCCCATGATCGTGAAGTAGATTGAGAATGTCAGTCGAAAAGAACTTGCTGAATGCGCTGCGAAGAAATCGCCCATTGGGATAGACATGGCTTATAAATTCTGCGATCTCGGCATTGTTGGTGATGTTGCATCGTCCTTTCCCTGTAATTAACAATTTCCTGCCTTCCTGCCTCATCTTTTCAAGTACAAGGACTTTCCCTCCGGATTCGGCAGCACTTCCTGCTGCCAGCAAACCAGCAGGACCGGCTCCCACTACGATCACATCAAAACGCTCCATTGCTGTAAAGGTACCTTATTCATACGAATTCTATTTGACGCTAGTAACCTCTGTTTATGAATCATCATATCGTATATTTGACAATGGAATTTTTCAAAGTGGTGGACATTCGCGCCGCACAGCAGGAGCTTAAAGACCAGCTAAAGTTGCAAGACATTGAATCCTTTGTAAACAGAGCCAGCGTTCCCCATAGTCAGATTTTGTGTTGGAACAATTACATATATCACCTTGTTAGATATTCCGGGAGATAGAAGGAAATGAAAATACTTTTAACAGGCGCCTCAGGTTATATAGGAAAACGCCTGGTACGAAGACTGATTGAAAAAAAGTACGAGGTAATATGCGCAGTCAGAGATCTGGACCGCATTTCACTGCCCGAATCAATCATTAACAAGGTAACTTTTCTGGAGATAGATTTTCTGTGTCCATCAGACCTGGAGGCCCTTCCCAAAGATATAGACGGAGCATTCTACCTGATTCACTCCATGTCTGAGTCCATCAAGAATTTTTCGGATTTAGAGGCTCTGGCTGCACAAAATTTCAGAGACTACATGAACCTCACCCGTGTTAAACATGTGGTCTATCTGAGTGGAATTGTAAATTCGGAAGAACTCTCCAAGCACCTTCAATCCAGGAAGAATGTGGAAGAAACCCTGGCTGAGGGGAACTATGACTATACGGTACTCCGGGCTGGAATCATTGTGGGATCGGGAAGTGCATCCTTTGAAATCATTCGTGACCTTACTGAGAAAATGCCCATCATGGTAGCTCCAAAATGGGCTTTAACCAGGTCTCAGCCCATCGCGATCCGTAATGTAATGGAGTTTCTTTCTAATGCAATATTCAAAGAATCCTGTTATAATATGAGGTATGACATTTGCGGTCCGGACATCCTCTCCTATAAGGATATGTTACTTGAATATGCCCAGGTACGGGGTTTGAAACGTAAGGTAATCCCCATCCCGCTTATGTCCAAAAAGCTTTCTTCTTATTGGCTGTTTTTTGTCACAGCAGTCTCATACAAACTCGCTTCTAACCTGGTCGACAGCATGAAAGTGGAAGTGATAGGGAAGAAGAATGACCTCGCAGAACAATTTGGAATTGAACTGATTCCCTACAAGAAGGCCATTGGGATGGCATTCTCCCGCATTGAACAGAACGATGTGGTTTCAACCTGGAAGGACTCCATGATAAGTGGCAGACTAAGGAGGGATGTGCATGAGTTTATCCAGGTTCCTCAGTTTGGGGTATACCGTGATGTTCAGGAGAAGAAATTTGCCAACCCGAATATGGTGCTGGACAGAATCTGGTCCATTGGTGGAGAAACGGGCTGGTACTATGCCACCTGGATCTGGAACATCAGGGGATTTCTTGACAAGCTCTCCGGCGGGATCGGGATCCGAAGGGGAAGAACCAACCTGCATGAAATTCATGCGGGCGATGCGCTTGATTTCTGGAGGGTGCTTTTGGCCGATAAGGAAAAACGCAGACTTCTCCTCTATGCAGAAATGCGGTTGCCCGGAGAAGCATGGCTGGAGTTCTCCATGAAAGAAGATAACACACTTCGACAGGTGGCCACCTACAGACCTAAGGGTGTATGGGGTCGATGGTACTGGTATGTCCTTATGCCTTTCCACATCTTAATATTTAAGGGAATGGCCAAACGAATTGTAAGGATCTAATAGAGGTACCTGTGGCAATCAGCGCAGGCCATCTCCTTCCAGGCCATATCAATATCTACAGGATGTCGGAATTCCAGTGAGCTATCGATGGATGTGGTTTCGAAATGCTCTTCATTTCCCTGAGCAAGAATGGTGTGACATAAATTACAATCCCTTGATATGACCTGACCATCCTCACTTTCGTGATTTCCATTGTGACACCTGAAACAGCCATTGAACTCCATATGTCCCACATGACTGGGGTAGGCATCCCAGTTGGCCTTCATTTCGGGGAAAATGTGTTTGGAATATCCCTCCAAAATACCTTCGATTGCCTGACTGACCAATTGGGGCTTCGTTTCAAGAATTTCAGGATAATCGGAGGCGTAAAACTCATTGACAAGCTCTTCGATGATCATTCTTCCTGAATCACGAGTGGTAAACGGAGTATTGAATACCTGCATGGCCAAAGCCTTCACTTCAGGAAGTTCAATAGGGATTTTGCCTGAGGAAATCAAGTCATCCGTAAACTTTTGTGGAGGGAGGAATTGATGAGAGGGCCTGTTGTGACAGTCGAGACAATCCATTTCTCTTAATTCCAGTGTATCCAATGCTTCTGGTTCAAGCGTTTCGTATATGTCCTGGTAGATGACTGTATCTCCGGTGGCACCATTGATGTAACGGACCCAGGGCAGATATTCTCTTTTAAAGGTAGAGGCCACATATTCTATCTTTACATCCGGGTTTACATGCCAGTGAATTCCCTCTACTAAACCCTGTCCTTTATGCTCAGACCCAATCTTCATTTTTAGCTGAATATTCCACTCCGTATTATTCAGATCAGCCAGATAATGCTTTTCATTATGTAGCCGGTGGGAGTAAAACTTTTCTGGCCAGTGACACTCCTCACAGGTCTCTCTGGCAGGCCGCAAACTATGGATAGGTGTTTCAATGGGTGTAGGGAACTTATTAAAAGTGACCGAATAGACCTGGTATAAACCCGATAGCTTACTTTTCACATACCAGTCAGCCCCCGATCCCACATGACATTCGACACAGGTCACCCTGGAGTGAGCCGATTCCTGATAAGCCACGTATTCAGGTTCCATAACACTATGACAGAGCATTCCACAGAACTCATTGGACTCTGTGTAGTGAAAGGCATGGTAACTACCGATCCCGGTCAGTAAAAGGAAGACAATGGTGGCAATAATAAAAATTGCTATGGCATTCCATTGCCGGGAATCACTAAGATCGATCTTGGTCCATCGGGAAGTGCTCTCCTCTCCCTCCCTTTTGATCCGCTTTGACCTTCTTGACATCCCTATGGGGATCAGGATAAGTCCGATAATCAGGAAAACAGGCAAGACCATGTATATGAATATGCCCATGTAAGCCCCTTCATAATCAAAGAGCAAATTGGCGATCATAATAAACACAAAAATCAGCGAACATACACTTGCAATGATACTACCCACAAGTGAAAGTGGATTATAATACGTTTTTGGAAGTTTCATGCTTAGTAGAATTAGTCGATCGGAAAATTATAAAAAATTAACTGCTCTTTTGGTGCAAACGAGCAAAACATGTATATCCAACGACAAATATCTATGTTCAACCATAAATCAGAAAGGATGAATATCAAAAAACCCAATGTTTGATTAAACAATTGGGTAAATACATATCTTTCGGATGTTTTAAATTAGGACGGGAGAATTCATGAAGAATAAAGATCTTGAAACACACTGGGAATCCGTTTATATGAAAAAGCAGATTGAAAAACTGGGATGGTTTGAGGAGAACCCTGTTCCTACTCTTAAGCTCATCGCCAGTTGCAATCTGAACAAAGACTCCTCCATCCTGAATGTGGGAGCCGGAGCAACCAGGCTTGTAGACGAACTGCTTGAGCTTGGCTATACAAATATAATTGCCAATGACCTGAGCGGGGAAGCCCTGGAAAAACTTAAATCCAGGCTAGGTGATCCTCTTATCAATCAGGTGAAATGGATTGTTGACGATCTTACTAAACCCAGGGAGCTTTTATCTCAGGAACCAGTCGATCTCTGGCACGACAGGGCAGTTTTACATTTCTTCACCGACGATCAGGAGCAGGCAAGCTACTTTAAGTTGCTCAAACAACTGGTTAAACCAGGCGCTTATGCAATTATAGCTGCCTTCAATCTAAACGGGGCACCCACCTGTAGCGGTCTGCCCGTTTTTCGTTATAACCAACAGATGCTGAAGGAGCGGCTGGGCCCTGAGTTCATCCTGCAGGAAGCCTTTGATTACAACTATATCATGCCTTCGGGCGATGAACGGGCATATGTCTATACCCTCTTTAAAAGAGCTGAAGGTTAAATCGTTAGTTATGAGGGTAGTGTGCTAATGATATCTCTCAGGAAATCATTCACATTGAAATTACTCAGGCTGTAACCCATTCGTACCACCACCAGTTTTTTGGAGGGGATCACATAAACGCGTTGTCCCAAAAACCCATCGGCAAAGAAGACATCATCAGGCACATCAACCAGGCTCCTCTCCCCATCCGATTCTTTCAACCAGAATGTAGAGGCATAATATCCATCTGACGCGGGTGCTGCTGTGGTCATATAATCCACCCAGTCCGGAGTAAGTACGGTATCTCCTTCAAATATGCCCTGGTTCTGAAAGAGTAATCCGAACCTGGCCCAGTCACGGGTAGAACCATAACTGAAGGAAGAGGCTACAAAGAGGCCGCTGGCATCAGTTTCAACCACTGTATTTAACATGCCAATACGGTGAAAAATACGGGTGTAGGCATAGCCCAGATACTCTTCTCTATCCCCTATGGCATTTCTGAGTAAACCAGAAAGCAGGTTGGCATCGCCGGAAGAGTAGCTCCAGAATGTTCCTGGTTCGTGTAACAGTTCGTTCTCCTTAACTGAAGCAAGCATATCATCGCTCTGCATAAGCATCACTGTGGCTTCAGAAATGGTGAAGTAATTCTCTACCCAATCCAATCCACTACTCATGTGTAGGATATTCTCTATGGTAATATTCTTTCGCTCATCATCAGCCCACTCGGGGAAGCCAGTCGTCTTCCTGACATCCATCTTACCCTCCTTTACCAGGGCGCCTGCCATGGCACCAGTTACAGATTTAGTCATGGACCATCCATGAAACTTTGTCCATGCATTATACCCATCCAGGTAATTCTCCCCAATCAATTCATTGTTATAAACCACAGCTACTCCAAGGGTCTTTTTGAATGGTTCTGTACCTGGGGCATCAATGGCTTCGTGAAGGATGTTGTTGAGCTTCTCATAGTCCACTCCAACAGGGAGGGACTCCGGCATTACATCACCCATGGGCCAGGGGATGGTATCCTGACTGTATCCCGGATCGGGAATTGTAAATGTGTCCGCCCTGAGTACATCTTCTGGTTTATCCAATACGATCACCGCTCCCAGCCCCTCTCTGAATACCACTTTTCGCTTACCCAAACCAAATACGGTGGCAGTTACCGACTTTTCCTGATAGTCGATTTTACACTTTGCCAGACTAATGGGGAAAAAAGAGAGATCCTCCGCGGCGACCTGCTCCGGACTCTTTTCTGCCAGGAAGATACTGGAACACATACCCTTGGCTGCAAACGCCGTAATTATAGGTACCCTGGGCCAGGCGAACCAGGTAATGAATGCAATCAGGACAATCAATATTAACCAGAGAATTCTTTTCAATGTGATTTTCATAGCTTTTACAACTTTCGGTTCTACCTGAGCAGCTGTAAAAATATCATAATAAGAGGAAAGGCCAAAGCGGAAAGCTGATGATACTAATCAGCCTGGACCTCCGGTTCCTCAAGCACAAAATTCTGTAATGTTTTATTACCTGCAACCACTTCAACCTTATCAATGGTAACAGAAGTAAAATTCTCTTTCTCTGCTGTTACGGAATAGACTCCCGCTGAAATTCCAGACAGTGCATACGATCCATCCTCTTCTGTCTGGCTTGTGACCAATTCGTCCAGCATGATGGAAACCGAAACACCCGATAGATGATTACCATCATAATCGTTAATCACTCCCGCAATGGTTCCCGCACTTGTTTTGTTTACGGCTCTGATCACAGGCTTAAAGTTAAATCCTTTAATGCCTGCCGGAGTATCCATATTCCCTTTAAGGACAAAGGATTTATCCAGGTTGAAGTCAAGAATTACCTCAGAGGTCAGCCCTCCTTGTACCTGCAATGAGGGTTTGATAAACAACTTAATTCCAGTTTGTGATCCACTAGGAACCTTAACCGAATAACTTCCATGATCCCTTACCACGATTCCGGCATCTTCCACATAGATCCTCACCAGATTGTAACTTCCTGCCGGGATTTCCACATCTACCAACTCCTCCATCACACCGTTCCTCAATTCCAATAGATTAAACTCTTTGGATCCTTCGAAAATGGTTATGAAAGAATGTTCGTCACTTTCTGCATCGCTTCGAACCTCTACTTTTGTAACAGTCACAGTGGCCTCCTCGATCATTTCAATGGGAAATGGGGCATCAGTTATATGGACAAGCAATCTGCCTGTGGAATCACCATTTACCTTTTGACATCCGGTAAAAGTCAGAATTACAATACTTAACAAAAATGAGATGAGAATCAAATTTCTTTTCATCGTTTCAAATGTTAGAACATATCTTACCCATAAACGAATTAACATGTTACTTCGTTGCTTCAAACCTTAAATATATTCTTAGAATGGATTGCCGGTAATTGTGGTATTGATGTCGATCTCAATAGTTATTGAGATTCCTTTCAATGAAGCCGCCCCTTTGCAAGTAATTTCGAATGGCTCTAAGGTGGTCAGTATATTTGAAACTTCACCATAAATACCCTGCACATTATCCAATGTAAGCTCAGTACCTTTTTGAATGGGCCACTCATTCTGCAACGTCCAGCTGGCTTTTGTAGTGCTGTTCCCGACGGAAAAAGTCGTTCCTATTAAAAGGGCAAGGTCATCCGTAGACTGACCGCCTACACTCACATATGTAACCGTAGCTATAATTCCATCTGCAGTAATTTCCTTAATTCTATCCGCATTGTCAGCTACATCGGGGTTATCAGTGGGATCAATTACCGCTGAACTTTCAAATTCGTAATAACCCGTAGCTTTGCTTGCACTTTCAGGGATATCAATATCCAGGTCACCCGACATGGTGGTTTCCACATCCACATCAAAAATGCCTTTTATCTTCTGACAGGAGGTGAAACTTGCTGAAAGTAATATCACGAGTGCTACTATTCCTAAATTTTTCATGGCTATTGCATTTAGTTGTTTTCTATAAGCTTCATTAAAAATATCCCATATTCCCTACGTTAGCAACCAATTTTTTGAAATGTTGCAATGGAATTTTATAAATAGACTGAATTTGGTGACCGAATTGAGATAGGCTACCGGAATAGGATTTTGGGATTTTACGAAAGCGTTATAATCGGTGATAGACAGAGGGGCCAGATCCCCCTGAAAGCTAAGAATTTGGGGTTGCCTGCCCTTTGAACCAGGTATAAAAGAAGCTTCCTTCCATATGGGAGGAAACAGCGCTGAGGTCTTTCAAACCCTGTTTCCACTTGGCCTGTTTCACAGTTACATTTTTCAGTCCCAGCTCTGAGACCAATCCACCGGCTTTCTCCACCGACACTTCTGAAATATCGATAGAGGTCAAATGAATTCCGGGATTTCTTCTGGCCAGGATGGAGGTCTGTGCTCCCACTCCGCAGCCTACTTCTTCATCAAAGAAAGCATCATCTGATCGGCCCAACCCAAGAATGCATCAATCTCTTCCTGACTCATCCTGGCATCGCTATGTATAAGCATATAACTCTGCAAGGGCATAGTGCCAGCTTCAATCGCATCATAAAGGTCAGATAGAGCACCTATTTTCTCTGCTTTGCTTAAATTCCCAAATTCACTTAGATTGAGGTCCTCTTTCCCATCGCGCACATGTTTATAAAGGTACCACGATACTGGGGAGATCCTGCTGTACCAGGGGTATTCGGTATGGTTAGAATGGCAATCGTAACAGGAATTGATAAGGATTGCGGCAAGACTGTCAGGCACAGCTGCCACACCTATTAAATCACTCTCCGGTGTTATACTTCCCTGGTTCTTTTCAGGCTGGAAGAACTGAAGCACAATCAAAACAACAATAAGCAGAAGTAAAACTAACTTTGTTCCTCTATTCATCAATTGGCTCCCAACAGCTTGTCCAACGCCTCTTTTGTCCAGTCAGAGATCAACTTTTTCTGGGCATCACTTAACTTCTTGTCCGGATTTTTTTCCAGGTATTTTTCGGGAGGCATTTTTCCCTTTTCAACCACATTAGTAATGTCGCCAAGTACAGCTACTTTCTTGCTCTGCCTGTAGTTCTCCCACTCTTCAAAATTCACGGCCTTAAGCGCATCTTCTGATTTGGCACCAGTGGTATGACAACCATAACATCTAATTTCCAGCAGTGTACTTACTTCTTCAGGCATCTGTGAGATCAATTCGGGATCGGGCCGGTTGGACTGAAACAGGATAAACATCCCTCCTGCTATAACAATCAATGCAATTCTCTTTTTCATGGACTAGTTTTTTAGATTCTCAAGATAAATAATTTGACTCAATAATAGTAACTGAACTCTACTTGGTATATCCTCCATAATGGATCAGGAATGCAAGTGTTCTCTTCAAAAATCTCCAGGTGCAGTTTGATCTCTTTCCCATAGACATCCATAAAGGTTGGTATATCGGAAAGAAACCAGGACACACTGGCTGTATAATTTGACCCCTCACCTCCCCAGCTGATACCTCCCAGGTATTCACGCTCCTCATTTGAGACCCAAACGCGGTGCGAAGGCAATCTGCCAACCAGATCGCATCCCCCGATTACGTATGAATCCACGAAAAACATGGCTTTCTCGGCATCTGCCGGGACTGAGATAAAATCTCTTAATACCATGTGTTGTCCCTTCTTAAGGATATAAAAACCATCCGATTCAAGCCCCTTGGACTCCCACTTATCGCTCTCAGAAAGATAGACATCAGACAGAATGGTTCTTCTGATTTTGATTCTGGCGTTGTAAGAAATACCAGAGTTGTCCATATCAATCTCATAGATCATGGAATCATTGAGGAAATGACTTTCATCGCTTTCGCTCATAATCATCAGATTCCTTAAGCCTAAGGGGACATTTTCCAGTAAAAACTCACCATCGCCATTCGTATATCCACACAATTCGCTCTCTGATTCATCGGGATTAAGCAGCACAATTTTAAGTCCTTCATAGATTACATCATCAATGGTTTTTACTATCCCCGAAACTCTTCCGGTATGAATGGGGCTGGTCATAGATATATGAAATATAGACTTGGGATTGTCCACGTACACCTCTGCTTCAAAAGGATCAAAGCCCTGTTTTTTTGCTTTTACAAGCGCACTGCCTTCTTTAAGATGTTCTATCAGATACCTTCCATTTTTATCAGTGACAGTAGTAAACTTTCCAATGCTGATTTCTGCCCCGGGAACAGGAATAGAAGTACCGCTGTACTTAGCAATACCAGTCATCAGAAGTCCCTCACTCACTTGAATGGTATGTGTTTCTGAAACCATCGATTTTCCATCTGAAACAGTTACAGAGATGCTTTCGTAGCTTGAAGGTTCCGCATCCGTATCAAGTTCCCAGTTTGTGCTTCTTTGATCCGGGGTGGATAGAACTCCTCCTTCGGACTCCCACAAAAACTGTAGTTCATCCTGGTCGTTGTCCTTTACATCTACTGTAACTTTAATATCAGAACCCGGAGTAAAGTTTCTTCCTGGTTCCAATATAATGGCCTCAATAACCGGGGGGTGATTTGCCGGATCTTTCTGGCATGATCCTAATAGAAAAACGCCTAAAATCCATATGTTTCTCAGACCTCTCATGGCTTACAGCTAGACAAATATAACACTTTGGTAAAGAAAGGTTTATTTGTTCCTGCTTAATTTGCGGCTGTGATTCCAGTTAATAAATTTACGCAAGAGGTCAAATACCAGAGTGGTGTAAAAGAGTAAGGTGGAGAGCCATATGATGGCCAGATTGAACCAGAATGTATCGAAAGAATGGTTCCCAACTCTTTTCTTTGGAGCAAAAAAATGTGCCCTGCCCATCTTTGAAGATGGTTGCTGGTAAATGGGAGATGTTTTTCTCACCAGCCTGTCGTTCCATTCAACCACAAACTGACCCTTGTTTAACAAGACTTCCTCCAATCGCTGATTGGAATAAGTCTTCTTCATGATCAGGAACTGTTCCTCTCCACCCCATTGCATAATAAGAGACTTGGAGAGGGCATCACTCTGCTTATCATAATAGTTCCTCAACCGTTTGAAGTACTCCCTGGCTTTATGAAGAGAATCCCTGGCCACCTTGTAGACGCCCTCATGAAAATATTCCGGATCCATTAGAGAGATATCCCCAAAGGAAGCGACCACATTCATTTCCTGCAGGTCATCAAGTTCATTTCTAATGAGTGCAAACTCTCCTTCTGACTTGTACAGATCTTTGTCATCCAGGAATTCAAAATGAATTTCATTCAGATACTGTTGAATGCTGGAGATCCGATCGCTCTGGAATGCCGCATTGTTCCGAACCTGATCAATTTCAAAAAATTCCCTTGTGAACTTATTACCCTTAAACTGGTGGACTGCCATTGCCTCGAAAGCCCATCTGGAGGTCATCATATCTCCAATGATGGGGACATAACCAGGATGATTCACAAGATTATTTAGCCTGTCGAAGCGAATCATTACACCACCGAACAGAAGCTGTGGAACAACAATAAACGGAATAACAATATAGGTTGTAACCACAGAATTCATTCCTGATGATATATTTAATCCCATCATATTTGCCAGACAAGCCACGGTAAAAAGGATAGCCCAGTAATGAAAAAGCATGCCTTTTATCTCCAGGATGGAATTCCCAACAAGTACAAAGGAGAGTGCCTGAACAGCAGAGATTAGAAAGAGAACCAGGATTTTTGAGTGAAGATAACTGAGGCGGCTCAGGCGAAGGAAGGACTCGCGTTCAAGGATCTTACGATCCCTGATAATCTCCTGTACACTGATCATCAAACCCATGAACAGAGCCACCACGATGGCCATAAACATATATACAGGCAGGTTCACATTCTCCCTGAACACATAACTGCCTGTGGAAGACAGCTCTTTTGTATACCTCGTGAACCAGGCGATAACAAGCGCAAGAAGGGGTGCTTCCAGAAAATTAATCAGTACATATTGACCGTTGGCCAGTTTGGTCAGCACATTCCTTAAACTGAAAATCTGAAACTGACGAACGGGCGACGGAACACGAAAATCTATCTCAGGCAGGGTGGCTCTTCTGATCTTTATCTTCTGTTTTGACTCAATTCTATTCAGGTAGATTTCATACCACTCTTCAGGGGAAACCTTTCGTTCCCTGGTAGCTTTCCCATATTCATCCACTTCCCTTGCCTCAACCATCTTCAAGATCTCTTCCGGCATCACATTACCACAAGAAGCACAGTGCCCCACATCGGCATTTACATAATCACTGAGCTCTTTGAAATAGGTAATGGCATCTATGGGATTGCCTTTGTATATCACATGGCCCTCCTTGTCGAGAATCAGGAATCTGTCGAACAGTTTGTAAATGTCTGAATAGGGCTGATGAATATTCACCACCACCAACCTCCCTTTCATAGCTTGCTCCTTCAACAGCAGCATAACTTTTTCGGAACCCATGGAAGAGAGTCCGGAGGTAGGCTCATCCACAAAGAGTATTGCAGGTTCTCTGATAAGCTCCAGGGCAATATTCAAGCGTTTTCGTTGCCCGCCACTAATAAGTTTCTTCAGGGGACTTCCAACCTTCAGGTGCTTGATATCCTCAAGATCCAGATCTGCCAGGACCTGGTTTATCTTTCTGATAATCTCCTTCTCTGTGTAGTTACTCAGGCACAATTTTGCATTCAGAAATAAATTTCGGAATACTGTCAGATCTTCCAGCAGAAGATCATCTTGTGGCACAAACCCAATGAGACCTTCAATTTTCGAGGGCTCCCCATGGATATTAATGCCGTTGATAAAGATCTCACCCGATTGGGGTTTCAACTTGCCTGAGAGGATGTTTAATAGTGTTGATTTACCAGCCCCACTTCCTCCCATAATACCTATGAGGTTACCGGATTCTTTGCTAAAACTAAACCGCCTGATTCCTTTGGAGCTGTTTTTATAGCGATAGGCTATATCCCTCGCCACAAAAAATATCTTGGCAGTCTCTTCTGTATGGTGAAATTTCCTGGAAATGTCACTGTAGTAAACAGGACGTATGTGAGTCCCGGTAATTAAAGAACCTTGTTCCAGCAATTCGATCCTTTCAGGAATTATATTTTGTCCATTCAGGAAAAGATTCATGGTTCCCATGTAGCGAAAAACAAGGGTGTCGGTGGTGGGATGATGTAGTATAGCAATCAAGCCTTCCAGCTCCTTCACCCGGATATGTTTGATGCCTTCCATAAGAGGCTTCTTTTGGCGATCGATCAAAAGAACCTTATCAGATTCAATCTCCTCGAATGCGTTGAGTACAAATCTCTTTGTATTCTCATGTTCCGCCCTGGAAATATTGAATGAATCGGCTACGGTCCGGATAAATTCAACTAGCCGGAGAAAAACAATGAATTTTTCGCGCTGCAAGAGGCTTTTGTTAATCTCCTCAGCAATCTGTTTAAGCTTTTCAGAATCGGATAGGGTCTGCTTTGAAAGCGCAATACCGCCACCGAAGAGATGAGGATGATGAATCTCCAGGTAG
>PVMS01095628.1_pt1 | contig 14088 bp, 11 predicted proteins | sample 1853461 | NCBI WGS metagenome assembly PVMS01 (sample SAMN08582032, study PRJNA380276) | Marine sediment metagenome, whole genome shotgun sequencing project. | isolation source: ocean sediment barecode stripped | collected 2017 | reverse complement strand
TTTTACAAGTCCTAAGGCAAGATTAATTCTTGGTTCAGGTGTGTTGAATCGCTTTGCGACATAATCTTTATCTTCTTGTAATGTTGGTGCTGTTATCAATATAGACCAACTGCCTTTATCAAAAGTAGGACAAAAACTAATCAAGTCCGGAAAAGATTGGTCATTACCATTGGCTGGGGGTGAAGACTATGAAATTATTTTTACTGCTAACAAGAAATATACCAACGAGATCAACCAACTAAGTAGTGCAGTAGGCTGTCCAATTTCAGTAATTGGGAAAATCGTTCAAGACAAACATTTAAAACTGTTACTTCGCGGCAATCTTTTTACTTTTTCCAACAAATTAGGATTTGAGCACTTTGCTTAAGTAATTATGACTAACAATGTTAAACAAATTGTGTTGCGCAATCCGGTTCATCTACTTTCATTTGGTTTTGGAGCGGGACTGTCGCCGATTGCACCTGGAACATTTGGTACGCTAATTGCGATGCCGATATATCTAGTGCTCACCTCATTTTCGACCATTATTTATGTGTTAACAGTTGCTTTTATGTTTTGTATAGGTTGCTGGGCTTCTAAACAGACTGCTGATGCATTGGGAGTGCATGACCATCCTGGAATTGTAATTGACGAAATCGTTGGCTATTTAGCGACCATGCTCTTCGTGCCAGTTACTTGGTATTGGATGATTTTTGGATTTTTGCTTTTCAGGCTATTTGATATTTGGAAGCCCTGGCCTATAAAAAAGGTAGATCGGCAGCTGCACGGTGGTGTAGGGATTATGCTGGATGATCTTCTGGCAGCAATCTACAGCCTGTTATCCTTACATATTGTGGTTTGGTCAGCCCAATATATCTAATCCATGACCTATAGAACCCATCCAGGTAAACTCGCTATACTATAAAATATACTATTATATTTCAGTTAGATATGGCCTTTATTGCATGATGAGAATTGTCTTGAATTAGGTCAATGCACTTAATAACTTTTACACAGTATCTAAGCATACGAAACTAAGGACAGTAACGACTTTCCAAGATGGGTGTTTTTGGCGCAATTCGAGTGGATGGATTAATTGACCAGGTTTTATCAAAAAAAACTGGCACGGAGCTTAACTATCAAAAAATTATCAAGAAATTGCAAAATATTGGCAAGACTTCTATCCCTAAACTGGCAGAACGCCTTGAAACTGCAAGTAAAGAAGAAAAAAGAAAAATCATTGAAGTTTTGTCGGAGCTCGCTACGACGAAATTCTCCGAATACTTTAGACCATTATTTTCACATCAAAGTAATTTGGTGCGTGATGGTGTTATGGAAGCATTGTCACGCTCAAACAATATAGACCCTAATAGATTGGTTGATTTATTTGAGAAACAAAATGTTTCAAAACCCATGCTGATCTCATTTTTAACCGCACAAAAACAAAAAGTAAATTCTTCAAAGCTACTTCGCTATGCTTATAAACTTGACCAAAGTGACCAAGCCGCATTGTTTCGCTTATTGGAAACAATCGCTACCGATACAATGGTACCAGAACTTATTAACAGAGCTGACACTAAAGACCCAATTGTACGCACCTATATTACAAAACTAATGTCAAAGTTTGATTCTCCTAACATTAACCAATCACTTGGGAAATTATTATCTGATCAAAACAAAGCAGTACGATTGGCAGCACTAGAAGGTTTGTCTAGCTCTAATAAAACAATTGACATCGAAAAACTTTGCACATTAATAAACGATCCAGATTACAAAGTTCAGTCCAAAGCTATAGAGGCAGTGGTAAAAATCAACCATCCAAAGACAGTCCATTACCTTATTCCTCATCTAAAAGATGAATCTGAATATACACGCAGAGCAGCTGTTGAAGTGCTAAACGAAATTGCCAGCAAGGAATCCGTTAAAGATTTACTCAATACAATCAAAGATGAAGATTGGTGGGTGCGTAGTAGAGCTGCAGATGCATTAGGTAAAATTGGTGGAAAACGTGTTGTTTCTGCTGTAGTCCAACTCATTAAAGATGACGATGAATTTATACGCCGCTCAGCAATAGAAATTATTAATGCGACCAAGGATCAAAGCACTTTTGATGCATTAGTCACTGCACTTAATGATTCAGACTGGTGGGTGAGAGAACGTGCTATTGATGGCCTTGCTGAGCTAGGCAATAGAAAATGCGTGCCTGTGTTGATTAAAATGTTAAGTGATAATTCAGATAACACTGCGATGGTCGTTGTACTACTGAAGGCATTTGCAACACTCAAGGCAGAAGAGGCGGTTAATGACACCGTTAAACAACTTAAGTCTGATACTGAGAATGTATTAAAAGAGGCAATAAAAACATTGATGGCGATCACTGCAGAAGAAAACGTTGAAATGGTTGTTAAAGCAATAGACAAAGTAATTTCAGATCAAACACAAGAAATACAAGAATTAGGTCAAGAGGCGATTAATTGGATTGTTGAACAAAAATCTCCTAGTTCGTCCATCCAAGTGTTTAAAGACCAAGATGTAAATGATAGCGAAGGCACTCTAACGATGCCTGGGAAAGTGGTACGTGGCAACCAAGCTATCGAATCACAAACCATTAATCCAGACGAATTACAGCTAGATGACATGCTTGCCGATCGTTATCGATACATAAAGAAAATTGGTAAAGGCGCTTTTGGTTCAGTATTTTTAGTTGAAGACGTGATGATCAATGAAGAAATCATTCTTAAATTCTTAAATACACAATTTGTAGCAGATGAAAGTATTATTAAACGTTTTATCTATGAATTAAGATTTGCGCGTAAAATTACCCATCCAAATGTAATTCGTATCTATGACATGGTTTCATTTGGAAAAGCTCATGCTATTTCAATGGAATACTTTAGAAGTCACACATTAAGCGCTGAAGTAAAAGATAAAAAACCAATGGAAATCGAAAGAGCTAAGAAACTTACTTTCGACGTATGTAATGGTATGGAAAGTGCGCATGCAGCAAATGTAATACATCGAGATTTAAAACCTAACAATATTCTTATCGATGAACACAGTGTTCTTAAAATAGTAGATTTTGGCGTCGCAGCAGCAACTCAATCTACTGACACAAAACTAACCAAGACGGGATTGCTGGTAGGTACGCCTACATATATGGCGCCGGAACAAGTATTAGGCAAGGATGTAGATGAGCGAACTGACATATACAGCTTGGGGGTAATGATGTTTGAAATGCTAACAGGAAGGCCGCCGTATGCGGGTAAAGATAGCATGTCTATTATGTATCAGCACGTTCAAGGTAAAGTAGGGAAAATTAGTGATAAAAACCCAGAAGTCTCTAATGATCTTAGTGACTTGGTAGCTAAATGTATGAGCATAAAAGCAGAACATCGGTATCAATCCATGGCTGAATTAAAAGACGCAATCCAAAACATAGCGAAATAAATATTTAATCTTATGGCAAGAATAGATGCATTTTTGAAACTAGGCCGCGAACAAAGTTGTTCCGACATCCATCTGGCTGTAGGTGTCCCTCCTATGTTTCGCATGCATGGTGATTTAATGCCGATTAAATTTAGAGACTTAGGTGATAGTGAATTAGAAGGTTATATGAGTGAAATCCTATCCAAGTCACAAAAAGAAAAGTTTCGACAAGGAAATGATCTTGATTTTTCATACATGTCAGATGGTGCGGGCAGATTTCGTATCAATCTATTCAGAAAATCTTCAGGTATTGGCGCAACATTTCGACATATACCAACTGAGATTCCTGCATTTGATAGTTTAGATTTACCACCTATTATTAAAACCTTTGCAGACTATAAGCAAGGCATGGTGCTTCTTACGGGCTCCACCGGAACAGGTAAATCCACAACCCTTGCATCTTTAATTAATTACATTAATAAAACACGCAAAGAAAATATCATCACTCTTGAAGATCCAATTGAATTTATCCATCCAAGCCTAAAATCACAAATTATACAGCGAGAGGTAGGAACTCACGTGAAAAGCTTCTCAGATGGGCTGCGTGCATCATTACGTGAAGATCCAGATATTATTCTCGTTGGTGAGATGCGCGATTCAGAAACCATCACCATGGCAATGCTTGCCGCAGAAACAGGGCATTTGGTTTTTGGTACTTTGCACACCACTTCTGCAACTAAGTCGCTAGATCGAATAATCGACGCACTGCCTGCAGAACAGCAAGGTCAGGGGAAAATATTTTTATCACAAAATTTGCATACTGTGGTTACACAAGATTTAGTAAAAACTATAGATGGAAGAGGGCGTAAAGCCATTGTAGAAATTATGATGGTAAACAATGCTATTTCAAACTTGATCATGTCTAATAAGACATTTCAAATACCAAACCAAATACAAACAGGAAGTGCGGTTGGAATGCAGTTAAAAGACCAAGCTTTGCTTGCTGCTGTACACGCCAAAGAAGTAGATCCAGACGACGCCTATTTGCACGCTAATGATAAGAAATTATTGCAGCGTTTTGTTACAGATCCTTCTCTTTTGCCAAAATCTGACTAGTAGAAATTCACATGGTTGAAATAGACACGTTATTAGAGATGCTTATCGCACGTGGAGGATCTGACTTACATCTGGTTTCTAATGATCCACCAAGAATGCGAGTGAATGGCGATCTGGAAGCTATTTCAGATGAGCCCATCCCTGCCAAAGAGATGTTCGAGCCGATAGTAAACATCATGCCAAGTCGTGCTCGTGCAATATTCGAAAAAGACGATAACGCTGACTTTGCGTATAGTATCGAAGGCAAAGGGCGTTTTCGAGTAAATGCATTTAGACATCTAAATGGTGTAGGCGCCATCTTTCGGTCAATTCCGGAAGAAACTGCATCATTGGAAGAGCTTGGCCTGCCTGAAATTCTAAAAAATATTAGCAATCAAAAATCTGGCATGATTTTAGTTACCGGGAAAACAGGTTCTGGAAAATCAACGACCTTATCTGCAATGGTCGATGCTATCAACAGGACTCAGAAAGGCCATATTCTGACAATTGAAGATCCTATTGAGTTTGTACATAAACAAAAACAATGCTTAATAAGCCAACGTGAAGTTGGCGAGCATACTAAAACATTTGCTACTGCACTGCACTCAGCTCTTCGAGAAGACCCAGATGTAATACTTGTAGGTGAGATGCGTGATTTAGAAACCATGAGTTTAGCGGTCACTGCTGCAGAAACAGGTATTTTAGTATTAGCTACTTTGCATACTAATAGTGCAGCATCAACAGTTGATCGAATTATTAATGCCTTTCCAGTTAATAAACAAGACCATATACGGACCATGCTGTCCACCTCTCTGCGTTCAGTAATTTCTCAACAGCTACTTAAACACAAAGATGGGAAAGGTAGAGTCGCTGCGATAGAAATAATGGTGAATACCGCAGCAGTGGGTAATATCATTCGTGAGGGTAAGACAGATCAAATCGATAATTCAATTCAAGGAGGTAGCAAGTACGGTATGCAAAGCATGGACACTGCTATTAAAAAATTATTAGCCCAAGATCAAATTACTCCTGAAGTAGCTTTTGAAGCAGCCAAAGATAAAGGCCAATTTACACAGTTCTTGAAGAAAACTGACCAGCCTTCTCTATAACATCGTCACTCTTTTGAATATACAAAGATACATTTTAAGAATTGTCTTATTTTATTGTATTCCAATTATAAGCGGGGTGCACGCAGCAAATAATATTGAAGTCATGGCACTTTTCAAAGACAAGGCCATGGTAATGATTGATAACGAACAGCAGTTGTTGAAAGTAGGCGAGCCAGTAAAATTAGGTGTCAAGCTAATTAAGGCGACCAGTAAATACGCAATATTAGAAGTCAATGGCACTCAGTCCAAGTATCTCTTAGGTAGCCAAGTACTAGCCACTTATGCCCAGCAAGAGAAAAAAGAAATGCTCGTTTACCGGGACAGCAATGGCATGTTCATGACAGTAGGATCCATCAATGGTTATACTGTAGACTTTATGGTGGATACTGGCGCGAGCGCGGTTGCCTTAAATTCAGACTTAGCCAAGCGACTGGGTCTGCAGTATAAGTTAAAGGGTAATCTGACCTTTGTTAATACTGCTTCAGGTACAGAGCCAGCTTATTCGATTATGCTAGAGCGTGTAAAAATTGGCGAAATTATGCTAAGGAACGTTAAAGGCATAATTATAGAAGGTAGGCATCCCAGTACTCCCTTGTTAGGAATGTCTTATTTAGGTCGCCTAAATATTATTAACGAAGGCCAAGTCATGAAACTTGAACAAAAGTACTGAATCTAATTATGGGTAAGGCTACTAAAGGTTGCACAATTATGTTTGTAGATATTGCGGGCAGCACCCGACTCTATCAAGAATATGGTGATACTCTGGCGCAGGATAGCATCGCCCGCTGCTTAATTAGGCTATCAGAAATCATCAAGCGCCACCGTGGAACGGTAGTCAAATTCATAGGTGACGAGATCCTATGTTATTTACATGACCCTGAGCTTGCATTTCAAGCAGCTTTTAAATTACAAGAAACTGCTAAAGATACCGTTGACCCCAATGGGGTTCAATTGTCATTACGAATAGGCATGCACTTTGGATCTGCAATCATTGAAGAAACGGATCTTTATGGTGACTCAGTAAATGTTGCAGCTGCAATGCGCGATATTGCAAAAGGCGGCCAAATAATTGCCACGGAAGAAATAGTTGCACATATACCTCCTGAAATAAGCCATTTTACACGCCGTTATGATACTTCGAGAATTAAAGGGCGACAGGAGCAAACTACAATTTACGAAATTTTATGGGAGGGCGAAGCTTCCACTCAAATATTATCTGGTACCACGTCAGTAGAAAAAATGAAGTCTTCAAAACTTCTACTTGCATTTCAAGAAACGGAACTAGCACTACTTGCAAATATGCCTGCATTGACTCTTGGTCGAGATTACAGCTGTAGTATCATTATTGAAGGCACATTAATTTCAAGACAACATGCTAGTATTGAATATCGTAGAGGTAAATTTCTAATGATAGATAAAAGTACAAATGGCACATATATTCTAACTGAAGATGGCAGAAGCATATATTTACGTCGAGAAGAATTTCCTCTATGGGGTAAAGGAAAAATCAGTTTAGGCAAGACCATTATCGATGAAGATACCCAAGATCTTATTCACTATACCACTCTTTAAAATCATCATTTCCATGTGATATAAGGGTTACGCCCCTTAATTATTTCAACACGCCCTAAATTTAGCATGAATATTCGTACTCGTTTTGCCCCCAGCCCAACAGGTTACTTACATATTGGTGGTGCGCGAACCGCATTGTTTAATTGGTTATATGCCAAAAAACACCAAGGCGAATTTTTATTGCGTATTGAAGATACGGATCAGAAGCGGTCAACAGATGAGTTTACTCAAGACATCCTTAAAAGCTTGTCATGGTTAGGGATTGATTCAGATATAGAGCCGATATATCAATCAAAACGATCAACAAGATATCAAGAAATAATTCAACAATTATTGGATGAGAAAAATGCATACCATTGCTATTGCACTAAAGAACGCATAGAGGCTCTTCGAGAAAAGAAGATGAAAAAAAAACAAAAGCCCCGTTATGATGGTTTTTGTAGAGATTTAGCTCATTCACCTTCGGCAAAAATAAACCCAGTAGTGCGTTTTAAAAACCCACTAGAGGGTGAAGTGGTAATAGAAGACCAAATACGCGGTAAAGTTGTTATTAATAATAGCGAATTAGATGATTTAATTTTAGCGCGATCAAATGGCTCAGCCACCTATCACTTATGCGTTATAGTGGATGATATTGATCTTGCTATAACCCATGCAATTCGGGGTGATGATCATTTAAACAATACACCGCGACAAATTAATATCATCAGAGCTCTAAAGCAAAAAGCTCCTACCTATGCACACATTCCTTTAATTCATGGCAAAGATGGTAAACGTTTGTCCAAACGCCATGGAGCAGTATCTACCAATCAATATCGTAGTGAGGGCATCTTGCCTAATGCATTGCTAAACTACTTAGTCAGACTAGGGTGGTCTCATGGTGATCAAGAAATATTTTCAATACAAGAAATGATTAAATTGTTTGATTTAGAATCGGTTCATAAATCTGCAGCAACCTTTGATAATGAAAAATTACTTTGGGTGAATCAGCAGCATATGAAAAAAACAGCGGGCTCATCCATAGAAGCCATGCTTGGAAGCTATTTTAAATCAAAAGAATTACATCCTGATAATAACCCGACAGTTACAACACTCTATGATGTACAAAAAGAGCGCTGTAAGACACTGCAAGAAATATGTGATACAAGTAAATATTTTTATAATGACATCGATACTTATGATGAAAAGACTGCTAAAAAGAATTTCACACAAGATAGTGTTAAAGTTTTACGAGCTTTAAAAGTTAAACTGACTGACCTTGACTCATGGTCAGCAGAACGTATTCACATGGTGATCAAAGCTGTTGCCGATGATTTAGATCTAAAACTAGGCAAAGTTGCTCCTGCTTTAAGATTAGCCGTGACCGGACAAGGGGTTTCACCGCCTATCGATGTCACATTAGAGCTTCTAGGGTCTGATAAATCATTGCATCGCATTGATCAAGCAATTGATTATGTTGTAGGCTCTGTATAGGCAAATAAATGGGGCTATAGCTCAGCTGGGAGAGCGCTACAATGGCATTGTAGAGGTCGGCGGTTCGATCCCGCCTAGCTCCACCACATATAAATCCCATACCCTCCAACCCAGTCCATAAAAAAGGGAGTTTTCTAACTTGTTAGCGGCTTATCTGAGTGTCCGCTTTCGGCCAATAGCGGTCATTCAACTATAGATAATCTCTAAATTCCATCGAGTGTCTGCTTACGGCCATAAGCGGTCATTTCATTATGAACTTACGACTCCTGAGCTACAACAGATTACAATCAATTTAATGTTTAATACTTGGAGTTAATTTGTGTTGAAATAAATGTCTCAAATTCAGAAAGAAATTTTCCCCAAGCTAGCTCTTGCTCTAGTATTAAATGATTCCTGCCTTCTAGTTCTACAAATTTCGCATTCGGGATTCCTTCTGCTAGCTCTTGTCCAAGCCTTGGATGCACTATCTGGTCGTCCTTACAATGTAGAACTAAAGTTGGGACTGAAATTTTATTAAGTTGGTCTCTAACGTCAATTTGACCAACAGCTTGAATATATTTTACTGCATTCTTTGCAGAAGTACTTTTTCGCTGCAACTCATTAAACCAAGCCATTTGCTCATAAGTTCCATCGGGAATGAATAGAGAAGTAAACATTTGCCGATATACTGGATTATCTGATCCCCAGCCTTGTTTTGTTAATGCAGAAAATGCCTCATGTTTTATAACCTCCTCTTCCCCTCTATATCTCCAGCCACGTGCAAATCCACCGTATAAGATAAGGTGACTAACTCTGTCAGGATTTTGTACAGCATACGCAATAGAAATTGCACAACCTTGTGATACTCCAAATAATATAAACTTTTTAAACCCGCTAGCATTTGTAACTGCTTCTAAATCTTTAACAAATTTGTCTTGGCCAATATCATCAAGATCCCAATCAGATAACCCATTTCCTCTCGCATCATAACGAACTAATGTATGATTCTTTACAAGAAAATGATTTAAATGCCGCCAAATAGGTGTGTGCCAATCAAATTCTAAATGTGTCATCCAGTTGCCACATTTAATAATAGGATTTCCTTCTCCTGCGGTGGCATAGGCTATACGTACACCGTCTTCAGATAGGCAATACCTTATTTCTTGGTTAACTTTATTTTTATACGTATGCCTTTGTGATTCATGTAAAACTGGTGTTGCTTTATCATGTGGCTTTGCGCTTGAAATAAGCGGTTCTTTATTGATAATTTTTTTGTATAGCTCAGATGTTTCTACTTGAGGCTCAACATTGAGTTCATCCATTAAAACTTTTTTGCATTCTTGATACTGCTTGATTGCTGATTCTCTTCTTCCTATTAATGTATACAAACGCATCAGGTTTTGATGCGAGCTTTCATGCAATGGGTCAACAACTAAAATATTTATTGAAATGGTTATTGATTTATCTAAATCACCAAAGCTCATCCAGAAATAACAAAGACTCGTCATTTTTTGTATAGCTAGTTCAGATAAGTTCTTTTGTTTATCATGCGCCCATGTCTCAAAACTATCTTCATTAATTGAAAATCCATCTAGAAAATCACCCTTGTATAAGGTAACAGCCAGTTCGGTGGCATCTACATCATCATCTGTTTGTTGTTCAAAACGAACAACATCTATATCTAACTTATCCACTTGTAAAAACACATCATCGCTAGTGGTGTCTATCAAACAGTGCGTTTCAATCATCAATACTTTTCTTAGGCTTGCAATGGTTTGGCGAAGACTGGCACGCGCCTGTTCCTCGGCACTGCGACTCCAAAAAATACCTGCTAGCTTGGATCGACTAGCACGGTAGTTGGGCGCCATCGCCAAATAGATAAGTAAGGCTTTAGCTTTGCGGGTAGGAAAATCAATTTCTACGTCTTCCGGTATGCGCTGAACAGATGCACCGCCCAGCAATGACAGCCTGCAAATGCTTGAATTGGGGGTTGTTTTATTCGGCACAGGCATATTTTACGCATATTTTACGCAAATCCGTGTTTTCAGCCTAAATTTTTTACGGTGTCATTACGCATCGTGCGGATACTGGCCACATTGAAACTGATTGACCGTAATTAACACCACATAGGAGAAATAACATGACTAATCAAACTCAAAATGGCCAAAATAAGCAACCATCGGAAGATGCATTTATGTATAACATACTCGTTCCAGATCTTGCGTTATTTGTAATCGGTATCACAACAGGATTTGGAGCCTTATTAACTGTTTTTTCTTAAAATCAGATGGCCTAGCAATTTGAAATAAGCCCCCGACTACATGGCGGGGGTTGTCCTTTACCCAAAAAATAATTTATAACTGCAGTTCCATAAGCTCCATTTTAGGTTTTAGACGTTCGGGTATATTTGTGTAGGCTTCGATATTTTTAAATCCCATTACTTGTAAGCTGTTCCATGGATTAGGTAAGAGACACATGTTTTACACCCATCTGCCTTTCTAATTAGCGGCTTATCTGAATGTCTACTTACGGCCAAAAGCGGACATTCAATTTATAATTATTACTATTAGGTTGTAGAACCTTGTTCATTGATACGCGCTTTCACCAAATTGATGTGGCTACGTAGAAGATAAAGCTCATCTGTATAAGATAACGGAGTTTCTACCTGTTTTACTTCATTCTCGAGTATTTGTATAGCTTCTTCCAATTCTGAGTCTGTCTCCCCTTTGTCCAGCCTTGCTTCAATTTGTCTTAGGTCCGCATACCAGCGATAGATTCGCGAACGCACTCGCCAACGATAAACAGGTGGAAATACTTTAATTAAGGGAAAAACCAAAGCAATCAACGGAACAAGCATTACAACCATTCGATCAACTAATGTTGCAGCCCAGTAAGGAAGATAACGTTGCAGAAAAGTTGGGCCACGTTGATGGAAACGTTTGACATCTTTATCTAAGGGAATTGATAAGTAACGATCTGATGGGAATTGTCCTGCTTTACTAAACAAGGTGGGTTTTTCCACAATGCGTTTCGAAGACATTAACAATAGATCAACTAGTGCTGGATGCAAACTTTCATGTGCAGCAAGTATCGCAGTGACCGCAATTAAATTACGTGCTTCAGGAGGACGCTCTTTTGCCAAATTAATTGCGCCAGGTGGCAATGTTAAAACAGATAAATAACGATGATGTAAGTGATACGCTTCTGCACGGGGTAGATCCATTAGCGCAATACCTTTTGTTTCAAATAATGTCTGAATATCTGAAGAATTTTCTCCACTAACCATGAATAATGCGTCTAACTTTCCAGTTGTTAACGCTTCGCTGGCTTCCGCATTACTTAGCTCAGAGAATTCTTCATCCTCCATGTTGTTCAATCTAAGTAATTCGTTTACGAGTTGGTGTGTACCACCACCTTCTAACCCCATATTTACACGTAGACCGGATAACTGTTGTAACCTAGACGGTGGTGGTTTGATACGATGAAAAATCCATAATGGTTCGTAATAAAAACTGCCAAGCGATCTAATTTCCTCGCCACCTTCGAGGTCATTTACGGGTGTCCCTCCCTGGATCAATGCAATATCAACATCGCCATCAGCCAATAATGATACATTCTCCATGCTGCCTGCACTGTTATGTAGCTCAAGTGCCACACCATTTTCTGCGAGAATTTTTTGTAAGGATAAGCCAAAACGGTGATAAGCACCTGTTGGACTACCCGTAGCCATTATTAACTCACTTGGAGGTGCAGGCTCTACAAATTGATAGGCAAGCACAAAGCCAGCTATAACGAGCAAAAATGAAAATCCAGAATTCTTCAGTAGTACTTTGTTCATGATATTAAAATTATTATTTTATGAACACTGAGAGGGGCTATACGGCAATTGTATAAGTAGTGCTATCTCAGCGTCCACATTTAATTCCTGCAGAATATAACAAAGCCTATGTTCAAAAGTGGTTAACTCTCCCGTAATTGTTTATACCTTCTGGGAGCGACAATTGCGGTGACGTTACTAGTGGCAAATAAATAGTAGAAGAAGCGAATACCGGAAAAACTTTACCTATGCCATTTTAATAATTGATGCGAATGTCCGCTTTGTGACGTTAGCGATCATAGCGTATCTCTCATTTTAATAGCCGCATAACACATAGCCCCGCTTCGGCGGGGTTTTTACTATAATGTGGATGACTGCTGAAGCCTTAAGGCGGACACTGGTTTATTATTGACATTACTTATTGATTAAATTAATCTAAATGTAAGCGCTGATTTGAGCTACAGCTTTGCGGGCGCTAAACAAGTACAGCTAAAGCGAAAAGTGTTTTTCAAAACCCGCTTTAGTTCGTTCTACAGCGGGTTTTTTTATGTCGCCGATTTAATCAACAACTTGCAGGGCGAGAGCAAAATGCTGCTAAGCGATGATCGACCTTCTGCTTCTAGGTCGAATCAACGTAGTTAAAAATCTGAAGCATGGAGGATTATATGATGCCATTTAATCTATCTATTTTAAAAAGGATTCCATTTAAGCAGCGTACAAAAAGTAGGGCTACGGATCCCTTCACCCCCGAAGGCTATACATCCATTGCTTACACACGTGATACAGCTATGGCTGCGCTCGCCTGTGCAGAGGCAATATCGCATCCTGGTTTAGATCAAATGCTGATTGATAGTCTACTAGTAACAGGACTTGCTCAAAACTTGGATAAGCAAAGTGAAACCAGTGATTTAAAAACGAGCCAAGAAACAGCCCAACAATTGCTTCCTAATGCAAAAGAGTCTTTACATGGGTTTTATGAACAAAGTAAAACTGAGAACCCTGACTTCAAAGACATTATTCACGCCGCAAATGAGGAATGTGACATTGAATTTTTGAAACTTGTAACAGGGCTATTCACAAAGGAGTTTGTGAAACAAACCTACGGGTCCAATACGCAGAGCGAATAATTTAACCTAATTGAATGACCGCTCTGACCCAAAGTGGTAGCCGAGTAGAAATTTAGCTATGGAAATAACACTAAACCATACAATTATCCCTTCGAAAAATAATGTTGAGTCTGCTAGATTCTATGAACGGATATTTGGCTTTCATTTTGTAAAAGAGTGGGGCCACTTTGCCGTTGTTCAAGTTAATTCAACATTGACGCTAGATTTCGATACTCAAGAATCCTTTTCATTGCTGCATTATGCTTTCAAGGTTAGCGATCAGCACTTTTATTAAATACTTGAACATAAAAAAAAGGAAGGTATCAGTTTTGGTAGTGGGCCACGTTCCAGAGATAACGGTCAAATCAATACAGATTATGATGGTCGCGGAGCCTACTTTGAAGACCCAAGTGGCCACGTCCTTGACATTATAACCAAAGACTATTACATAGTCTTTGGTTATAATTTCAAGGACGTGGCCACTTGGGTCTTCAAAGTAGGCTCCGCGACCATCATAATCTGTATTGATTTG